>OFFG01000590.1_pt1 | contig 29679 bp, 21 predicted proteins | sample 1521331 | NCBI WGS metagenome assembly OFFG01 (sample SAMEA3504129, study PRJEB24116) | mouse gut metagenome | biome: mouse gut; feature: mouse-associated habitat; material: faeces | place: Denmark | collected 2011 | reverse complement strand
CTTTGCCGCATGAGCGGCAAGACCTTTTGAACAAGTAAAGATCTTAGTGCGACAGTCTCAGCCCTTTTATTGTACTGCGCAACCACATCGTGACATCCACTCGCACGGGCGCACATTGCTCTTGCTTTGGTTTTCAAACTCTTTTTATGATTACTCTATCACAAGCCCTGTCTCTTTCAGCAGTTTTTGCATTCCCTCTTTATCCACTTCCCGGAAACTTTTTATCTTATTTTTGGAATCCCGGCAGACTTCAAGATATACAAGGTTTTTCTCATCTGGCTTATCTGCGAAAGTGTATATTCCCTTATCATACAATATTGCTACTTTTTTGCCGTCATATTCCCATCCCCCTGATTTAGGGTTTGCAGTGATCCCCAAAGCGGCATATTCTTTGGGAACATCGCAAAAGCCTTGATATGTCTCCTCCGTTTCAGCTTGTGCTTGCGCCGCGTCAGGTCCCACTTCATCTGAGAATTGTTTATAGATTTCTTCGTACAATCCAGTTTGACCCTCCTGTGTCTGTGAAATCTCCTGCACAACCTTTGTCGCTTGGGAAGCTTGCACCGTTCTTTGCTCGACACTGTCTCCCTCATATGTCGCAGTGCTCTCCTGCGCCATGCGGCCGCTCATTGCAAGCGCCGAAGTGGCAAACGCCAGGACAATTGCCGCTGTCAGCACACAAGATGTTATACATGCTAAAATAGATATTTTTTTCTCTTTCATAATCGCAACAATCCTTTCTTCTATTGCATTTTCATTGAAGCCATTTCCCCAGGACATGCGCATGTTTCTCTCTTCTTCCATATGTATCAATGCCAGCGCATAAGGGGCGCGCATTTTTTGTCCCATATGCTTGATCACGTTTTTGTCACAGGCAAGCTCCAGATCCTGGTTCGCCAAACGATTCATCACCCAGACCAAGGGATTAAACCAATGGATACAGCATGTCACAATCAAAAACAATTTTTTCAACGCATCCCAATGACGGATATGCATATATTCATGAATCAATATAAATCTTAACTGTTCTGGCTTCTCATTGACCAGCTCCTTAGGCAGCAGAATTACCGGACGAACGATCCCATAAGTCAGCGGCGTTACTGTTCGATCCCACTGGCGGATCGATATTTTGCGCCGCACAGGAAGTGAATCCGCCCATTCTTGCACCGTCCGTTCCCCTGCTGGCAAAGACGTCTGAAACTCTCTGTTCCATCTCAAATAGGAAAAAAGATACCATCCTGCGCAGATTGCCGCTCCTGCCAAATAGATGCCGGTCCACCCCAGGCTTCCTTTGGTCCCTCGATCCTCTTTTGCCTCGAGAGAACTGACTGCTGCACCTGAATCATCTGTTCCCGAAAGTCCTTCCTGAACTATTTCCTGACTCTGTCTTAAAACGTCGTCTGACAATCGATGCTCAGATACTTTCAGATACTTTTCAGCAACAGAATAAATGCTGAACTTGCACGGAATGGAAACAGGGAGCAAAAGCCTTAGCAAGACAAGGAACCACAACGCCTGAAAGGTTCTTCCTGGCAATTTATGTAAAAACAGGCTGCGGACCAAAAGTACGACCAGAATCAAAATTCCACCAGAAACGCTCATCTCCCATAAGCTCATAATCCGTCACCTCACTCCAGCTCCCCCACAATGTTCTTTAAATGCTCGATCTGCTCCTGCGATAGTTTCTTTCTGCCAAGCAGGGCCGCAAACAACTTGTCCGCAGAACCATCATAGACTTTATTAATCAATTCATCCGTCTGCGCTCTCTGCACCTCTTCCTTCGGGATCCGGGCATGGCACATAAACTTAGGCTCAGACCGTTCAATCGCACCTTTTTTGATACAGCGCTTAATCAGCGTATAGGTCGTATTTACATTCCACCCCACTTCCTCTTTTAACACATTCGAGATATGCTTTGCCGTAGAATCACCTTCCCTCCACAAGACATCCATGACTTTTAATTCCGAATCAAAAAGCTTTGCGTCCATATAATTCCTCCTTGTACTACTATAGTAGTTTGATATCTTTATACTACCAGAGTAGTTTTGATTTGTCAAGACTGATACGACAAAGTGTCTTATCGGTAATTCCAAGGAATTTTCCTGCAGTAATAAAGACCTGCTGCAAGAGAGAACTGCTTGCGGGATATGAAAGCCTATGATACAGGCTCCCATATCCCATTGCCGCTCTCTGATGCAGCAGGTCTTTGTCATTGTATTTGCTCTGATGCCTTGGTGACAAAAGGCAATTGCGCCATATGCTTTTCAAAGTTACCAATTACAGTATTTCTCATAAACCTGGAAGAAATTATCTGTCTTCACATCCTCATTGATTTCCACATTCACTTTCTCCCATACCTTCTCATTAAATTCCGAAGGCAGTTCTTCTAAAAAATCCTGGTATACGTCGTCAAAAGCTTCTTTTCTGCGATTTTCCAAAATCACTACTTTATTGCCATCTGTTTTTTCCTGGTCATAGTGATTGACGCATTTGATAAAATAGTAGCCGTCATCCGCCTTGATTTTGCCGCTGACCTGATCAGTTTCCAACGCAAACGCTTTCTTTGCCACTTGCTTTGCCACGTCATTCTTTCCAAAATATACTTCTGTCTCTAATGCCTCGTTATAAAGGTTGGCAACCGTAAGGAAGTCAGCGCCCTCTTCTAATTGCCGCGCCACTTCCCCAGCTTTCTCCTCTTCCGAGACAAAGATCTGGTATGCCTGCATCACTCTGGCTTCCTCGTCGCTGACCTCGTCATTCACTCCCTGAGTCAAAAACGTGTAAAGTTTATTGGCAAGCCCATAACGGGCGTACAATTTTTCAATATCAGACCTTTTCACTTTCATGTAATCTTTCTCGGCATCGTTCAAAGAATCATAGTAGGTTTCCGCAGCTTTGCGAACCTTGTCTTTTTCTTCCTTTGTCAGGGAAATTTCTTTGTCCTTTGCCAAAAAATCCATCGCCATGATCTGTGCCAGCCTGGAAATTGTCAGATCCTTGACATAGGTTTCCAGATCGTTGTCCCCGGCGTCCAGCTCCCAAAGATCAATGTCATACATGGTCGCATACATGTTCTGATAATTGGTCAGTATCACCCGTGCCTGGGGAAGGGTGCAGACTTCTTCCTCAATCTTAAATACCTCATTTTCCATGGCGTTTGAATTGACCACCACTTCCGTGTCTCCCATTTTACATCCTGGCAAGCATGCCAAAAGAAGTGCGCAAATGCCTATGATCTTCCATTTCTTATCCGTTCTCATTTGTAACCTCTCCATTTATCTTTGTTCCATGGCTTTATCTAGCCCAGCGTTTCCACTATGCTGCGCGCCACGCTCAAGCCGTTTGCCGACGCCTGCTGCAGCCCCCGGGTAACAGAAGCGCCGTCGCCGATGGCGCGCAGTCCAGGGATGTTCGTTTCAAACTGCTCATTTACTACTACTTTGTTGGAATAAAATTTAACTTCCACGCCGTAAAGCAAAGTCTCGTCGCTGGCAATTCCAGGCGTTACCTTGTCCAATGCGAAAATCATCTCCTCAATATCCACCATGATCCGGTGTGGAAAAACCAATGACAAGTCTCCAGGAACTGCGTCTTTTAACGTGGGAATCAAATTATTGCGGCAAAGACGTTCCTCCGTCGTACGCCTGCCCCGGCGAAAGTCTCCGAATGTCTGCACAAGGATCCTGCCGTCGCATAGCATATTGGAGAGCTGGGCAATCTGCTTGCCATACTCTATCGGCGTCTTAAAAGGCTTGGTAAAGTTCTTAGACACCAGCAAGGCAAAATTTGTGTTATTGGTCTTAAGGTCGTTGGACTTATAGGCATGGCCGTTGACCACGGCAAGGCCGTTTTCATAATATTCCGCAGCCACCTCCCCCGAAGGATTGGTGCAGAACGTGCGCACTTTATCATCGAATGTCGGCGTATGGTATACTAGCTTTGCCTCATAGAGGTTTTTATTCAAAAATTCCATCACCTCGTCGCGCACTTCCACCCGGACGCCGATATCAACCGTTCCCACCTTCGTCTCAATGCCATGTTCCTTGCAGATATGGCTGAACCAGTCCGCTCCTTCCCTGCCAATGGCGCAGACAATTTCCCTGCCATAAAAGGATTCTCCTTCTTTTGTGACTACGGCCACGGCTCTTCCATCTTCTATGCGCACGTTTTCCACCATCGTGCCAAACTTCATCTCCACCCCCTGCGATAAAAGATGCTCTTGCAGGCGGCTGTATATCTTATACCCTTCTTCTGTTCCCAAGTGGCGGATCGGGCATTCTACCAGCTTTAAATTGGCATTGATCGCTTTTCTTCGGATCTTGCGGATCTCCTTTTCTTTCCCAACGCCATAGACGCTGGCGTCAGCGCCGAATTTCAGATATATCTCATCGGATTCCTGAATCAATGCAAAAGCCTTGTCATAGCCAAGAATCTCAGGGAGATTGCCTCCCACATCTGGAGACAGCGACAATTTTCCATCGGAAAAAGCGCCTGCGCCAGCAAATCCTGTCGTAATAGAGCAAGGCTTACACCCGACGCAGACCCGCGTCTTGCGCTTGGGGCACTGCCGCTGCTCGATCCGTCTTCCTTTTTCCACCATAAGCACCTTGAGCTCTGGCTTTTGTCGTAACAGCTCATAGGCACAAAAAATGCCCGAAGGCCCGGCGCCAACAATAATCACGTCATATTTTTTCATATTGATCTCCATATTCCGGTCCCCTATGCCTCCACTACCAGAAATCTGCCGTCTGGCAGGGCAAACACTTCCAAGGCCTCTTCTAATTCCTCATTGCTCATCTGGGCGACGTCTGCGCCTTCCTCCTCAAAGTATGCCCGTACATCTTTGATATTGTCGCAAACCACCGCCATGCAGTCTTCCAAGAACTCCTCTGCCTCTTCAAGGCTTTGGGCAACCGTCTCATCAAAGAGCTGGGATTGTTTTTCCAGAAAGCATTGCAAACACATTTCATCATACTGATTCATTCTCTTTTCCTCCTGATACCTCTATGATAGTATGAATCTCACAAAATTTCAATGCCTGATTCTGCGATCTCTTGAAAAATCCTTGCCACTGGAAGGCCTACCACGTTATTGTAATCTCCTTGAATCTCCTTGATATAGAGGGCGCACCTGCCCTGAATCGCATATGCCCCCGCCTTATCCATCGGTTCCCCTGTACGGATATAAGATAAAATCTGCTGTTGCTTGATGGGATACATAGACACTTTGGTCTCCTCATAGAAAGAACGGCTTTGCTGCCTGCCTTCTGCTTTCACAATCAGGGTAACTCCCGTAAACACGCTGTGCGTCCTGCCTGATAAAAGCCCCAGCATCCTTTGGGCGTCCTTTTGATCTCTAGGCTTTCCCAAAATCTGATCTTCAAGCGCCACCACCGTATCGGCGCCCAGCACTATCACAGGCTCTTCCCAAGCTCTTCTTGCAACTTCCTCGGCTTTCTGCCTCGACAACTCCATCACTACGTCCTTGGGGCTGGATGAAGAGATTACCTCTTCTGCTGTGGCGGGAATGATTTCAAACGCTGCACCCACCTGCTCTAATAATTCCTTTCTCCTGGGAGACGCCGAGGCTAAAATCAATTTATATTTCATATGCTCATCCTTTCTAAGGTTTTGTTCGTTCCTTACACTATGACTATCTCATTCAAACAAAACGAATATATGATCCGCTCTTTGACCGGACTGCCTAACGCACGCTCAATCGCCTCCTGGTACAGTTCCATCTGCTTTCGATAACGTTCGGATAATTCTTCAGCCGTCTTCACACGGTCCGTCTTATAATCCATCAGCACAATTCCGTCTTCTTCCTCAAAAAACACGTCGATAATCCCTTGGATCAATAGCATTTCCTGGCTTTTGCTTTCTGCCAAGGCTTCACTTGCAGGCTTTCCCATCACGAAAGGCTTTTCACGATACAGTTTTCCCCGTTCTGCCGCTTTCTGCATCCGCTTCCCCAAAGAAGTGTTTAAAAAACGTTTCAATGCAGAGACATTGATCATCTTTCGCATTTTTTTATCTATCTTCTGCTGTTCCTCCATTTCCCTAAGCTGTTTCTCAACGGATGCAAGCGTGCGGGTAAAATCATAGCATTCTAGTACCCGGTGCATTGCCGTTCCCCGGTTTGTGGCAGTATTTACCTCCTGTCCCTGCTCCATGAATTTAGGAATATAGTGATCTTTCTGCTCCTCTGCTTTGTCTATTTCAATGGAATCCTGCTGCTCTTCTTCTTGACGCATATTGCCGCTTTCCCAGTCAATCCGAGGGACGTGCCGTTCTTCTGGCAGCGCATCCATAGCGCGGCGCTTTAGCTCTGACACGGACACTTTGGTGCGCATCACCGTTTCCTCCTCATAAGGATAACGGTACGCCAGACGCCTGGCAACCTGTTCTTCCCATTGCGGTTCTGCTTTCTTTAACCTGGCAAACAATTCTATCTTAGTCAGCTCTTCTCTTGCCGCATGTTGCTCCTGGGCGCTGCAAAGATCCTCCATCTCCAGCAAATGCACTGGATATTTGCCAGGATAAGCTGCGCACGCCATCAAGATAAACTGTAAAAAGGTACTGGCGTTCTGCCTTTTTAAAAAGGAAATGGCTCCTGGCTCTTGCAATAATGCTTGTTCTCCAAGTCCTGGCTGCTGCCGTTCTTCTCCCACAACTGCAATGCCAAGCTCTGCCAATTTCTGTTCCGCTTTTTTCAGCACCCCGGTCAGAATCAGCTTCTCCTTTGCCCTAGTCAGCGCCACATACAAAATCCGAAGCTCCTCCCCGGTATTTTCCATTGCAATCTTTCTTGCCAAAAGCTGCCTGGTAAGCCCTGGCGTTTTTAATCGCCGTTTCAGGTCTGTGACATCCATTCCAATGCCAAGCTCTGGATGCAGCACCACACGCTCCCGGATATCCTGGCTGTTAAACATTTTTCCCAATCCAGAGACAAAGACCACTGGAAATTCCAGACCTTTGCTTTTATGGATGCTCATAATGCGCACGGCGTCTTCCGCCTCCTCCCCCTCTGCCATTGGAAAGTCGACCTCATATTTCTGAAGCTGGTCCATGTAACGAATGAAATGAAACAGCCCTCGGTAGCTGGTGTTCTCATAGGCAATCGCCTTTTCTACCAGCATCTCTAGATTTGCTTTGCGAATCTCGCCGTCTGGCAAAGCATACACATAAGCCTGATACCCCGTTTCCTCTAGCAGTTCATACAAAAGCTGGTGGATCGGCGTATAGCTGACCTTTCTTCGGAATTTCTGCAGCAATTCCAGAAAGCTCTCTAGCTTCTCTCTGGAGTCCTGTGACAATTTTATAGATGCAAGGTGGTTCTCCAGAGGATCTTGCGCCGCCTGTGATTGTTGCGGCAAGTAATGCAACACTGCCTGATAAAATCTTTCTTGAGGAAACTGTATTCGAAGGATTGCCAGTTCTTCTCCGCTAAGCCCCACCACCGGAGACGACAATACCGCCGCCATGGGGATATCCTGGCTGGGATTGTCCAGGATCTTTAATAAATTTAAAGCCGTTTGCACTTCGATCGACGAGAAATATCCAGTTCCTGACGCCGCCCGGGCAGGAATTCCCATCTCACCCAACGACTTTACAAAGATATCCGCCCATCCAGTCATAGAACGCAGGAGAATCACGATATCTGAATAGCGCAGGTTACGGACGCTTCCTTGATCTTTTTCTGACGGCATCTGGTCGGTAACTTTCTGTTCCTTGATCAGTCTGCGGATTTCCGTTGCGACCGCCCTTGCCTCCAGCTCCTGGACTTTGAGCTCTGGATTTTTGTCTTCTGGATTAATCACCACGATCCTTGTGTCAAACATCCCTGGCGTCCCTTGGGGAAACGAAGCTCCTGGATATAACGCCGCCTGTGCGTCATAAGTAATGTTTCCTATGTCATGATTCATGATTTTGCAAAAGATATCGTTGACTGTCTCTAACACCTCAGGGCGGCTACGGAAATTCTTATGCAGGTCTATTCTTTGATCTTCACTTTCCTGCTGCGTATAAGCATTATATTTTTCCATGAAAAGCTCAGGACGCGCCATGCGGAAACGGTAAATGCTCTGTTTGACATCCCCCACCATGAAGATATTGTGCCCGCCTTCTGCCTCCTTGGACACTGAGCGCAGAATGGCTTCCTGCACATAATTGGAATCCTGGTATTCGTCAATCATGATCTCTTCATAGTGATTGCGAAGCTCCTGCGCCGTACGGCTGGGAGCATGACTCTCTTCTTCTACCAGGATCTTGAGGGCGAAATGTTCCAGATCATTAAAATCCAAGATATTTTTTTCTCTTTTTTTCTGCGAAAAAGCATCGATAAACGAGAGCGTCACCTCGATTAGCATCTCTGCCACCGGACGGCAGTTCTGCAAATCTTGCCGCATCTTTGCCGGATTCTGGAAAAAAAACTGTTCTATGATCTTCTTTACAGAGGCTTTCACCTCATTGCGCAGCTTTTGCACTTGATCTTTTTTAGCCGCATCCCCTGCAAATTTCCGCAAAGACGGCAGACGCCCAAAAGAAAAGCCCTGGATGCGCTCATAATACGCCTGATATGTCTGGCTCTGCGCTATGTGTTCCATGGCTGCGGCTTCACGTTCCAATAATTCGAGATAATCGCAGGGACCATCCTCCAAAAGGCATATCTTGCAACACTGCCTCATCTGCCGTGCCCACTGGCTCGCCAAGTTCTCTAAATATGCTAACAATTCCCTGGTAACCGCAAGGCTGTCAAACTGCTCTTCGCTTGTTACTTGAAAGGGCTTGCCGCAGTCCGAAAGCCATTCTTCCACCCAGGGATAACTCATGGCGAACGCAAACAGCTTTGCTATCGCCTCTTTCAACGGCTGATCCGTCTTTCCTGTGGCGATAGTCTCAGAAAGAGCTAGAAACTGCGGCTTTGCCTCTTGGTAATATCGTTCCAGCACCTGATCGAGCACGTCGCTCTGCAGAAGCTTTAATTCTCCTTCTTCCGCCACCCGAAAATCTGGATCGAGGTCAATCCGATGAAAATAATTGCGTATCACATAAAGGCAAAAACTGTGAATGGTGGTGATCTGCGCATTATGCAATAAAGTCTGCTGACGCTGCAGACGAACATTTCCCGGCTGTCGTTCCAACGCTTTTCCCAAGGCGCTCCCAATCCTCTCCCGCATTTCTGCCGCAGCCGCATTGGTAAACGTCACAATTAGCAGTTGGTCAATATCCACCGGACGTATATCGTCGGTAATTTTCTGAATGATACGCTCCACCAAAACCGCTGTCTTACCGCTTCCCGCCGCCGCAGAAACCAGCAAGTTCCGGTTTCTAAGGTCAATCACCTGCTGTTGCTGCTTCGTCCATTTCTTATCCATGATTTCCTCCATTCTGTGCGTTTTTTGGCACAAATAGGTAGTTGTGAAAGAATTCTAAATTCTTTCACTCTTTCCTCCATTCTGTGTGCTTTTTGGCACAAACAGGTAGTTGTGAAAGAATTTTCAAATTCTTTTAGTCTTTTTTGACTCTAATATTTTCTTCTGCAGGCGGCTCTTGCTCAGATAATTGCTGCTGCATCTTCTGCAAAATTTCCCCGTCATCTTTCATATGTTCCAGCTTGCGGTATTCCTGCCCCGGAATGCCTGGATCGAATCCGCAGATCCCATGGTAAGGACAGTAGTCGCAGCCTGTATCCTCTCCCAGTTGATAAGGATTTGCGCCGATCTCGCCTTGAAAAATCTTCTTTCCAATTTCTTGTATTTTATGGTTCACATAGCCAGACAAAATCCGAAACTCGTCTTCCCCGGCTTTCTTTGCCTTTGGACTGACGCTTGGGTCCTCTATCAGGGACGCCACGCCTTTGAGCTTTAGCTCCTTTAATATTTCTTCCTGAATCTCGGCGTCGGTCTTCTTTGAATTCCCAGAAATCACAGGATCATCTAAATGATAGTAATACATCCCTCCTGGCGCAACATGCTTGTCTGGGTATTTCCGTTTTAAAAGCTCTACCGCCGAATTCAAATATACGACAAGCTGAAGCTGCAGTCCGTGATACAAGGATAAAAGCTGAAAATCATGGTTTCCCGATTTATAGTCCACGACTTTTACATATACAGCGTCTTCTGTCTTATGGGTATCAATGCGGTCAATCCTGCCCCGGAGCCTCATTTTCTCCTGGTCGCTTAAAATAAAATTGACTGCATCGAGACTTTCTGCAAAGGAAAACGAAATCTCATATCCTTCTGGGACAAAGCGACTAGTCCTAACTTGCTCCGCAATGGTCTGAACCGTCCGTTTCAAAATGCGCTTCATCCGCTCCACCAAATAGGCAGTCCGGGCTTCCCTAAAAAGCAGGCTGTCAAATCCAGAACCCAGCGCTTCCTCCACCGCCTGCAAGATCAGCCGTTCCTGTTCCTCCTCTGGCACGTCAAACCAATGATATCCTTCCCGTTCCATGGCGTTGGCATAACATTCCAACACCTGGTGAAACATGGTTCCCATATCCACCGGGGCAAATTCTCCCAAGCTGCGCTCTTCAAGCTTCAACCCATACTGAAGGAAATGGCGGAAAGCGCAGGCGCTGAAGCGTTCCAGCCGGGTAACGCTGTTTTCGAGCACATCGCCATACAACGCCCTGGTGACCTGCTTTCCCATGTCGCTGCCTTGATACTGGTAAAATGCCGCCTCTAAAAATGGCGCAATCTGTTCCCGCCATTTGGGCTGCTTTTCATACCACCGATACAGCGCGATCCATTCCGAAGAAAGTTCTCCCCGTTTTGCCATTTTCAGACCGTCCACAAAAAATTTGCGGCTGCTTTTCGGCGTCACTACCAGTTCCATGCCTGGACGCTCTTGCACACGCACCGGAACGAAATCTGGAAACATCTTTTCCATGGCTCTCACGAGGTAAGATTTCCGGCTCTCCTTTCCCTCCTGGCTTACGCGAAACCAGGTAAGATACAGCCGTTCCGATGGCTTCGTGAGATTGAGGTACAAATAAAATTTTTGAATAAAGCTGCGCTCCCGGTCTGTGGGGGAAAGTTCCATCTCGTTGGCTGCAAAAAGTTCCCGGTCCGCCTGGGAAATAATTCCCCCATGCTCTACAGCCTTTGGGATCAGCCCGTCGTTGACTCCTGCAAAGAACAGTACCTTGATATCGGACAGCCTGCTTCTCTCGATATCTCCAAGCACCACCCGGTCATAGCCAGGCGGTATGATGCCGATTGCCGCTGCCTCCATGCCAGCTTCAAGAATCTGGCGGTATTCTCGGATCTGCATCCGCTCATCTCCCAAGAGCTCCACCATCTTATCCAGCAAATCAATGACCACCTTATAGATCTGGTCATATTCTTTCGCAAGAGCAGTCTCCCCCTGCTGCTGAAACTGTTCTTGATATTCTTGAAGCCGTTCTTCGAGCTCAAGCGAACGGATCAGTTTATAAAACACCTGGGACTCTTCCAACACCGTGCGGTATTCTCCCTTTTTCAACCCTTTTTTGTCCGCCTGCCCTTCTGGCTTGCATTTGCGAAAAACTTCTCGCAATGGCGCCATCTGCTCCACGAGACGTTCCCTGAGCAGATTGATCAAATCCAGTTCTGCCTGATCTTGGACGTTTCCTCGGCGCACCCACTTTTTCTGCCATCTAGAAAATCCCCGGATATTTTCAGCAAGAAGGTAATTTTCCAGCAAGTCGATCTCATCGATCTGATAACCAGACAAGCCGCAGCGCAGATATCCCATCACCGTCTCATAGGAAAAGTCCTGCTCCACCAATAGCAACGCTCCTTTCAAAAATTCTGTCATCGGGTGAAAGAGAATATCTTTCGTGGTGTCTAAGAATAACGGAATCTCATATGTACGAAAGATTTTTTCGGCATACTTGCCATACAGTTCCACATCTCCGCATACGATTGCAATATCCTTATAACGGTATCCCAAGTCTCGTACCAGCCCCTTAATCTTTCTGGCAATAAATTCCAGCTCCTGCCTGGGATTTTGCAAAGAATACAAAAAAACGCCTTGCCTTAATTCTTGCTCCGTCTCTGCTGGCAATGCAAGAAACGCTTTCGGCTGTGGACGAAACAAATTTTGTTCCAGCCAAAGCAAGGACGGAGCCAAAGCAAAACGGCTCTTGCTGCCGTGCTTGATCCATATGGGTTCCCGGATCTCCACATGTTGACTCGCCGCTAGCTCTGTAAGCGTCTGCACCGTCTTTTTACTCATATAGAACAAATCCTGAATCCCCTGGCTGTGGTAAGGATCCTCGCGTTGATCTAAGGTCACTGTAACCAATAGCTCCCCCGTCAGCTTCATCAGCCTTTGCAGCAAATGATACTGCACCGGAGTAAATCCCGTAAAGCCATCCAGCACGATCACAGAATCTTTCAACTGCTTTGAGCGCTCCGCCTCCTGTGCCAGCACTTCCAAAAGTTCTTCTGCCGTGATAAACTTTCCCCGAAGATAGTCTAAAAATCCCTGGTACATCGTTTGAATATCCTGCATCTTGTGGCGAAACAAGGGGGACTGTTGTTTCTGTTCAATCAAAACGTCCAACTGCTGCGGCGCAATCCGATACTGGGTCAACTCCGAAATGATCGATTTCATCTCCGTGATATACCCTGTCTTTTTCATGCTGGCTTTGATCAGCTTTAGCTGGTCCTGCTGTTCTTCTGCCACCCGCCGCAGCACCAGGTTCTTTCCTGTCTCCTCCAATAAATTCAAGTTCCTCATGCCCAGCTCGTCAAAAATCCGGTAGGCAAGCCGGTGAAAGCTTACCACGTCCACATTCATAATGCTGTGATTTTCCTGCCTTGCCACCAGCTCCCGCTGGGTCTGCATCGTAAATTGTTCCGGCACCAGGACAAAAAAGGTGCGTTCTGGCTCTCTCTTAGACTGCTCTAAAATTCTTCGATATACATAATCAGATTTTCCACTTCCGGATCCTCCGAAAATCAACTGTAATGACATCAATGCTCTCCTTTTGTCAGATACTCCTGCCTAATCGAGGAATATCTTTTATTACTCTTGCGGTTACATGTGGATTAGGGCGTCAAAAAGCCCCTCTGTGGAACAAAAAGAGAGCTGCTGCAAAATACGAAGATTCTACGACGCATCGTAACAATACAGCCAATATCTGCGCCATATTTGTAGAAATCTCTCGTTTTGCGACAGCCCTATTTCCGACCATCTGAAAGGATTTACAAAGTCAGACATCCCGCAGCAAGCTGACTGGGCATGACTTATATTCCCTCATTCCTCTTCCAACGAATGATAACGGTCTGCAAATTTATCTGCTCCGCAGACATGACGTTCCATGTCGTATTCTGTAATGATATAGTCTCCTTCTCTGAGAAAGATCATCCCTCTGCGATTCTGGATAAAGGGACATACCACCGTGCCATCTTCCCTAGTTATCTTCAAAAGCTTATCCGTAGACACCCAGCCTGTAGTTAATACAGACGTCCATGGCATAAATCCATCTTCCAATCCCTTGCCAACCTCATACTGCACGGCCTCTACTTCGAATGAATTTCTCTTATACTTCTTCATACTGCCACCTACTTTCTTCTGTAATTTGAACCCCAGGTTCCTTTCTTATAATATACAGTAAAATGCACAAAAAAACAACCTTTTTACTGATTTTTTTAGGCTTTTTGTTTTCAAGGACCGAGGGTTTGAATTTATGAAACAAGAAGAACGAGCCTCTTAACCATTGAATCTTTTTCTCAACTGCATTGTACAGAATCCGCAGGCTCCTGGCACTGGCATTCACAGCCTTCCCCAAGTATGCGCAGGTAATGATTGGCTTCCCGCAGCACATGATCAGCCAAAAGAGGCAGAATCATGGATGAAATCTCACATTTCAATATTCCTTTCGTTCCTGCCTCTTTGAAATCCCGGATGCCTTGCGTCTGCTTGATCGTTCTTGCTGCGATCTCTTCGATCTGGGCACATTCTTTCTCCTTTGCCTCTGCAAGCAGACAACAGAATTCTTTGCCGAATTGGTCTGCTGTTTTGATAAGATCTTCTTCACAAGGATCCAGAAGGCCACGGATGAACCATGCATGTTCCATCATAATCTGATTCCAGAAAATTTCTGTTTTTCGCATACAAGGCGCAGCTATCGTTCCCCGCCGTTCCAGCTCCGTCAAAAATCCTCCGTACATTCTTGCCTCTCTAAGGATATGCTCTATCAGCAGGGGATATTGAAATGCAAATATCTCACATCTCTTTATTGCGTTTAAGGCCTCTTCTTTTAATTCAATCAGCCCTCTGACCAGCCGCAGCGCTTTTTGGTTAATTCGCCTTACCACGACATGCATGGGACGCCGGAACTGAACGCCGCTGCCGCTGCACAGATTTTCCTGCGCCGCCGTGATTTCCGTGTCAATGGAAATTCCAGTCAGCCTACAGGTCTTTTCCTCGGCATGTTTTGTATATGGCGTGAAAAGCTCCTGTGACTCTAGCACAGATTTTCCAACCGCCCCATTGCTGACTTTTGTAACTTCTGCCAACAGTTGCTCAAATTGCTGGTTAAACCACTGAGATCTCTGAATCAATGATTCCTCTTTCACAAGAAATCCTGACTCCAGAAACAGCGAATGTTCTTTCATGATCCTTAGAAAAAACAAATTCAACTCCAACGACAATGTAATATAATTTCCCATCTTCAAAAGCTCCTGTCCATTTATTTTTGCGGGGCGTTTTTTCACCCTTGAAAATAATATATGCATCTAGGAACTTTCTGCCATTTCTGATTCTCTTGCCACTAACTCTGTCTTGTGATAGTTAAAACGAATTTAGCGCAAGTCCTCCTGATACGCTGCAACTTATTTGCGAAATTGTTTTAGCAGCCATTTTCCCCAATCCCCGAGATCGCCATTGGTCCAACCCGTTTTCTTCTTACAGGAAGGCTTTATGAGCGCAGAACTCTCGTCCTTATTCGACAAGCTCCATCCTACATAGCTGATTTTATGTTTCTTTATGAACTTCATCCATTTGGCGCCCTCCGCCTTATTGAGGCCGCCCGATCCGCTTGCATCCGAAATCCCGAATTCTGAGACGAACAGCGGAAGTCCCTGTTCCAACGCTGTCTGGGCTTTTTCCCTTAGATTATCACCATGGCTTGCAGCATAAAAATGCAGGGTATACATCAGGTTTTTATATCCTTTCAACGGATGTTGCGCAGCAGCATCCACATCCTGGGACCAGGTAGGCGTTCCAATCAAAATCACTGCCTTTTTATCTTTGGAGCGGATGGCTTTTACGACTTTGTTTGCATAGGTCCGAATATCCTCCCATGAAGTCCCCCAATTTGGTTCGTTGCAAATCTCATAAATGACATTGGCATGGTTTTTATATTTGGCAGCCATTTTCTTAAAAAATTTCACAGACTGCTTCTCATAAAGCCGTGGATCGCCGTCGCTTAAAATATGCCAGTCTATAATCACATACATGCCTGCTTTCGTGGCGTATGTTACTCCCTGATCAATTTTCTTTTCCAACGCTTTGCGGTTGGCATCATCCCCGGTGCAGTAACCGTTATACTCGCTGGTATACATCGCAAGGCGCACGACGTTAATGCCCCATTTCTTCTTCATATGGGTAAAAGCTTTTTGGTTTACATACTCGGGATACCAGGAAAGTCCATGAGTACTCACTCCTTTTAGCTGGACTGTCTTGCCTTTTTCATTGACCAGCCGGGTTCCTTTGACCTTGAGGGCAGGAAGCTTCGCCGCATAGACCGTCGTGCTTCCCAGAAAAGCCGCAAGCACTATCACAAGCAAGAATCCCCAAACGTTCCATTTGTTCTTTCTCTTCATATTTGTCACCTCCGTCATATTATTCCATTTTAATTCTTAAAACGATTGAGTTTCGCAAACTCCTAATGATTCCATGATCGAGCAGAGTTCGAAAATCTTCAAGATCACGATTCCATAAGGATCGACTTAAGTAGCTCCATTGCCGATTCTTCTTCTGGATGATTGGTGCCCAGTTGTCCTCGGAATGCTTTAACAAGAATTAACTTTTTTATTCTATTAATTGCATCAACAGTCTCTTCCGTCTTAGTTTTTATCTTCATTTTCTTATCAAATAACTCATCTAAAATCGCTATAATTTTCTTTTGTTCTGAAATAGGCGGAATTATCATATCAATATCTTTTAATATTCTTAAATTGATGTTTTTCTGTGCAGTTGCTGGGGCATTCGCCTCTATCTCTTTCTGTAATTCATTCATCATATAATAGACAAATTTAGACTCTACATTTTTATAAGGAGTAAAACCAACCACACTATCTGGGAAACAACAGTCATATGATAAAATTGCTGTATCACCAATATTTGCTGCAATAGTAATACACAATGTTCCTTTTGCAAACATTTTACTTTGCTCTAATCCAAATTCACTTAATGTTTGTTTATGTTTTTTTATAAATACATTTGCCTCAGCCACATCACCTGTTTGTATGAATGGATACGCTCCACCAAATAATCTCGAATCATTTCTCGGTCTATGTTTTGAACGCCCTCTTTCTAAAATACCCAAATTCCCCAGTTTGTCTTTTTTCCATTCACTTTTTGAAATTCCTTTTTGCAGTCTCCATCTTTCCGTCAAGTTTCCGGTAAGGGCTTCATGAACAGCAGATGCAAAATTATCATCACAACAATTTCTCACATACTGTACTTTCTCTTTTGCCTCATCCAATTGAGCAAACATTCTCTCAATTCGGTCGACGATGCGTTGCTGCTCAGCTAATGGTGGAACAGGGATACAAAAATTTTTAAACAATGGATAATGTCGCCGATATCCCACATTAGGAATCTCAATTGCCTGAAACGCATAACAAAATGCTTTTGCATTCCAAAAAGATTTCGGTTTCAATACTTTTACACCATCAGCTCCTTGAACAAAGCGAAAATCTATATACTTTACACATCTTGTGTGGTCTCCAAAAATAACAATTGGCAAATTACTTTCATGCACGACATCTTCATTATCAGTATATCCACCGATAAATTCCTGCCCTTGATCTATTATAGGATACTCCCCCACTGCAGAATATTCTTTTGTTGTTAATTTTTTCTTACTATCTGTGACATTATCAAATGCATTTAAAAGATGAATCCAGCACCAATTCCCCGGCACCTGATAAGGCTGCTCCCCCGCTGGCACCAATGCCTGCTCCAGCTTTTCCTCTAACGACAGCTGCTCTTTCTTCTTTCCTCTCGCCATGCTACACCTCTGAACTTTCCAGAGACTTCAGCTCCTTTACCACGCTCTTTAACAAATCGACTGCTTCCTCCAACTGAGTGATGCATTCCTCCCCACTCTCAATCGGATCTGGCAAATCGTCATAATTCAACACGGAATCATCACGAATCAAACCCTTATCCAATGTGGTTCCAAGCTCTTCTCTTGTGAATGCCGTCCATCTTTGATCTTGTACCGCATGACGGTCTTCTGCTGTATAAGCAGCAATAAAGTCTTTAAAATGGTCGTACTTAAGTGGATTTGTCTTTCCAAAAGACGGCATATTCGTTCTCAGGTCATAAAACCATACCTCATCTGTATTGTCGTGATCAGCGATTCCTCTCGTAAAGAATAATACGTTTGTCTTTACGCCCTGCGCATAGAAAATCCCCGTAGGCAGGCGAAGCACCGTATGAAGCCTGCATTTCTCCATAAGATCCGCACGAATCCTTTCGCCCTCGCCGTCCGCGAACAATACATTGTCCGGCAAGACGACTGCCGCCCTCGCCTTGCCGTCTGCTTTCAAAGACCGATAAATATGCTGTAAAAAATTAAGCTGCTTATTGCTTGTCTGATAAGTAAAATCATCACGATTTGCGCGCTCTCCGCCTTTTTTCGTTCCAAACGGCGGATTGGTAAGCACAACGTCAAACCCATGCAGCGCTTTCCCCTGATTAGACAATGTATCACAGAGGTAAATTCTGCCTTCAATATCATGAAGCATGGCATTCATCAGCGCCAGCCTATGCGTTTCATGCACCAGCTCTGCTCCTGTAAATGCTTCTTTCTGTTCAAACTCTGCTTCTTCCTCTGTGAGATCCATCCAGTCATTGGTATGTTCCTTTACATATCGGTCCGCAGCTATCATGAAGCCGAATGTGCCACATGCCGGGTCGTTGCATCGTTCCCCTGGCTGCGGCGCAATCAGCTCTGTCATAACATCTATCAGTACTCTGGGCGTGAAATACTGCCCCGCTCCGGATTTCTTCTCATTTGCATTTTTCTCCAACAATCCCTCGTACAGATTTCCTAACCCCTCTTCTTTTGCCGAATACCAGTCTAACTCGTCGATGTTGGTAATGATCTTTTTAAGATTTGCTGGCTCTTCAATATTGCTTCTTGCCCCCTGATAGATTTCCCGTACCCGCCCAGTACAATTTTCACCAAGCGACTGAAGCAGCTCTTCATAAAACCGCTTCAGTTCGATGCCCTCTTTCGTCCTCAGCACATCCCAATGATAATCCTGCGGCACGTTCTTTTCGGCTCCCGTTTCCTTTGCCATTTTCAGAAACAAAATATAGGTCAGCTCTGTCACGTACTGGTGATAAGTAATCCCATCGTCACGAAGCACGTTACAAAGGTTCCATAATTTTGAAACGATTTCTGCATTTGTCATACTATAATTCCTTTCTTATGCCGTATACATGTGACTGTTGATTTCATCAATGACTGCATCCAGCTTATTTGCAAACGCCTTATTCACAGCCGCATATCCACCCTTGATTTTAAACTGCGGCGCTTCAAAAGACTCCTTATTGAGCACGACTTCTCTCAGCAGATATGCCTCTATCCGTTCCAGCCAATTAATCTGAACCTTGCTCAGTTCTGGATGCGCCGCCTTTGTCTTTACAATAGCGGAATGAATCCGTTCCTCTTTACTGACCAGGGCGTCGCCCATGCTTCTTTGGCGGATGAAGCTGATAATATCCGCTGCAACCTCTTGATTATTCATCTCTTTCCATGCTGTCTGAAGCATTGTCTCGCTGAAATGGTTGCGCTCAAGAATCAATCTCAGTTCCCGCAACGATTGCCTGGTCAGCTCCTTTGGCCTAGTGGCAACAATATTGAGCGCCGCAATTTCATTGATATTGCTATCTATAAAATCATGAAATTCTTTCAGATAATCCTCTGGTCTTGTGGCTTTGCCGTAGCCTCTTTCGTGGCTGGTCAGTTGATCTTTGGCGTCGCTGATGAACTTCTGTCTCTCTTTAGGAACCCCTCGCAGATAAAAAAACGCCTGGCGATTCTTTTTCACAGTTTCCACAGCCTGATCCACTGGCATATTGCGAAGCGTCTGCGCAAAGCTCTGCGGTGATTGCCCGCCAGTCAAAGATTCAAACTGCTCCCTGAATTCGTCTGTGATCTTATTCTTATTTCTGAGAATTTTGGCAATAATGATATCTACCTGATTCTTTCTCGCCCTATCGCTTTCGAGATTGTCTATGTCATCAATTAAATCCTCAAACGTCTCCTTGGGATTTACGACGATCGGTTTCATCTTTGATACTGGATCCAAAGCCTGATATACCCCTACGGCGTCGTATATTTCAAAATGCGTCTTTCCAATCTCTTCACACAGTCTCGTTGCACGGCCAAGCATCTGTTCGAAAAGGATTCGCGAGCGGATCCTGCGCAAGAATACCAAATTTACAATCTTCTCGACGTCAATGCCGGTCGTCAACAGATCGACCGTAACCACAATATTCGGAAATGTTTCATTCTTAAAGCGCCGCACGGCTTCCTTAATTTTTTCAGGATTCCCATTTTCGATAGAACCCGTAATCTTCATAACTGCCGCTTCGCTGATCCCCTGTTGCGCATAATGCTCTTTCAAAATCTTTGCAATCATATCCGCATGAGCGTCGTCCACTGCAAAAATCAGTGTCTTGCCCTTTTCATTAGGATCAATATCCTTGGCAATTTCAGCCAAAACTGTTTCATTGAAACTTTTGTTGACCACCTTTTTGTTGAAATCCTCCACCTCAAATTTCAAATCATCTTCTAGCTCGTCACTATTGATGATCATGTTTGTCACAGGATCATAAATCGGCGCCGTGCTTCCTGCCTCAAATACAATCCCCTCCTCGCTGAGCTTTGTCCTGATGATGTGAGGCGCATCGTGATCTACCAGATACCCGTCTACTACTGCTGTATGGTATTCATAAGTATAGACTGGCTTTCCAAAAATTTCTGTCGTATGAAGCGCCGGCGTAGCAGTAAGCGCAATCTTAACCGCGTCAAAATATTCAATGACGGCTCGATATTTGCTGCGAAACTCGTCCTGATTACGGTAAAGCGCTTCATCTTCGCCCATCTCTTTATCCAGAATATAGCCCCGGTGCGCTTCGTCCACAATGATGCAGTCATAATCGGAGACCCCCATGCTGCTGTCTGTTGCATTGTAAAGAATTCGTCTCACCAGGCTCTGGACAGTGGCAATCTGAACACGAGTATCCTTTTCAAAGTCTTTTTCCCCAAGATCTTTGACATCATGGAGTTGATTCAGCGTTTTTAAGCTTTCTAGCCTTACCTCTTGAAAGGTATTCATGGTCTGTTCCCCAAGAGTCGTTCGGTCAACCAGATATAAGATCCGTTTAAATCGTTTTGCAGACAAGAACCTGTAAATCATGCCAAGTACTGTCCTCGTCTTTCCAGTCCCTGTAGCCATGGCAATCAGCACGGTACGCTTATGTTCTGCAATCGCTTTTTCAGCTGCCTTGATTGCCTCGATCTGATAATGCCGCAGCCCCAGTCCGTCGGGATCCTCCAATATCTCATACCCTGTGGCGGCAAGTTTTTTATCTGCCTTTTCAATATCCCGTTCTAAATCCTGTTCCATTCCCTGAGGGCTTGGCCATCCTGCCAAAGCCTTTGAAACATGAAACGGCTGTCTGACGTCTAAAAACCAAATCCCTGACATTTCTTCGTACTGCTTGATGTAGTCTCTGCCATTTGTCGCAAAAAGAAACGGCACTTTATAATCACCATACTGCTTGATGACGTATTTTTCATGTTCCGGCTTAATCATTTTTGCATAGTCTTTACATTGACCGTCTATTACAGAGGAAACATTAGTATGTTTTTTCTTAGCCTCGATAATTGCAACCATTTTTTCCCCAATGAAAAGCGCATAATCTGCATACCCTCCATTTCCCGTCTTAGAATCTGTAGGCCATTCAGCGATTGCAAGATTCCTGCCTTTTACGGGCCGGACCCCTTTGGAATAACGGATTTTGGCGGTATCAACGTCCCAGCCAACCTTGCGGAGCTGTTCGTCAATCAATTCCCTGGTCTGTGCTTCTGATAGCTTGACATTGACGGCTTTCTTATAGGCAATCGCCCTGCGGACACTGTCAGCTCTGCCTGCTTTTTGAATGCGCTGCAGTTCCAGAAACAGCGTTTGATTGCGCTGCTCCCATTCACGGTTTTCTTTCTCCAATTCATCAAGGCTGACTGTAATATCTGTCGGAGGAACATATGCAGCAGGTTTAAAATCATACTCGCCATAAATCTGCATATACCATACGCAAAGCTCATACAACAGCGGCAGATTTCTTAACGCTTTCTCTCTTTCTTCTGCCCCGTTATGAGCCGTATTGTTACGGTCTTTGCTCAAAATATGTAATGTGTTGTCAATCTCGTACGGCAATAATTCATTTTCCCTTAAAATGCGAATACGGCTTGCATGGGTATTATCATGTTTTGGCTCTTTGATCCCATCATAAGCCAACATGTATTTTACCATTACTTCCGCCAACATGCCCTGCTTGATCACAGATGTATTGGGATCGGAATATACATATTTTTCAGACAGCTCCCCCAATCTTGCCAAATCATCCCAACGGGTTTCAAGAAATGTAAAATTGCTCATTCTTTCACGCTCTCCTCCATTCTGTGCGCTTATGCAGATGTATGTTGAATCTTGCTGCGCCTTTTTGTCGTTCTCATTGATTGATACATAACGTATTTATAATACTGGGACATTGTCTCCATGACGATCGGTAAACGTCTTTCATACGCATGTCTCAGACGGTCAGTCCCTGCGAAAACAAGGCAGTCTGTATCTGAAATTTAATCGCTTCAAGCATCGTTAAAGTATCTTTTATTTCTTTGACTTTATCATAACATAATCCCGCAGCATTTTCGACAAAAATAAAAAGAATGATACAATTCTGCATCATTCTTCAACCATTCTTTCTATCTTAACTGATTTGCGATGATCTATGCCACAAGGTGATCCTTGACGCAGTGATACGGTCCTTTCTTGTTTTTCTATCTCTTCTGTAGTGACCGCCTGTTAATCAGAGAATTTACTTGTCTGTTTTCCTGATAACGCTACGCCCAAGCCTTGAGGCAAGCGCCGTCATATTTTGATTCACCTATACTAATATCCAGCTTTATGCGTCTGTTATCTTTGTTCGCTTTTTGGATTTCCATAAAGGCATCTATTAATGATTTGAATTCTGGATGGATGTTAACGTAATTGTTCATTAATTTTTGATTCATCTGATACTTTCTTTGAACTGGTGTCATAATCTCTGGCATAATAAAAAGTTCCTTTCTACTATTCTAGTTTTTTAATTCAAATTTGTTTATTTCTAAGATTCAAGTAAATACAGAACTGTTTTCCTTGGTCCCGAACCTAATCAAATAACATTCATTATCAGTAATGAAACTATTATTCCATTCATTCCCTTGTGTGTTGATACGCTGCCGGTTTTATAGATTTTTTCATTGTGTTTCCTCTCTTACGCTGTTTGACGCTACAATTATAAACCATAAAATTTCAAATTAATAGACCTATTAATTTTGGAAGTGTTATGTTATAATATAGATAGGAAAAAGCAGACTAATAAGGGTAAACACTAAATAAAAAACAATGAGATAGTGTCAGACAAATGGATAGAAAAAATGCCTTGCAAACAAAGTCAAGATATGCTATATTATAGGCACAAAGAAAAAGCAACCGCCCACAAGGGGTTGACCAATTGGAAGAATAGCAAAGCCACCCTTAACCGTCCAAAGTATCAGGGTGGTTTTTTGCTATGTATGACTACTTGCAAAACGTAAACACGAATGTAAGCAATGCTAAAATAAATAACCCAAAGGTCATTAAATCTTTAAAATCAAAACCATTCGGATTTTTCATAGCATCACCCCCATTCTCTTTAGAATGAGGTCAACACACCCTGTAACACGGTTGTTCCTGCGAATATTTTAACATAAAGCCTTTCCAACGGCAACCATTTCACGCTATAAAGAAAAAGTATGTCAATCCCCCCTGCCGGCAGGTAATTGCGCAGCAATTAGGGATTTACATACGGCGTAAATCATACCAATAAACCCGATAATAAAACAAGGGATATTTTCAAATGCACTTTTTGAGAATATCCCTTAATTGTATGATTTTTCTTTTTATATATTTCCGCAAGCTGTGAAAGAGCATTGTCGAAACAGGGAACGTATGCTATAATCTGGCTATGGAGCAATCGCGTTACAAGGTGGAAAGCCTCCCTGATTTAAAAAGACGGGAGGTGGTGCATATGAGTACATACGAAGTTTTGACATTGTTAATTCTTTTCGGAACGTTTCTCGTTGCAGCATTATGGAAAGCTATACATAACGAGGCTTATGTATAGTGATTTATTATGGAAAGTCTTTTTCCTTTTTCCCATTTTTAAGGGAATCTTACAGAGAAAGACTTTCCATAATTATTAAATGAGTTCTTTTAACCATGCAATCAGATCAGCTTTTTCCTGCCTGTCAAATTTTTCTTCCGGAAGTATGGATGCAGATGCTTCTTCTATTGCCTTTCTTTTTATTTCCGGGTTAGCACGTGCATAGATTTCTGTAGTTGTAATGGAAGAATGACCGAGGAAATCCCTGATATATACAAGGTTGACACCACCTTCCAGCAGATGCATGCTTTTACTGTGGCGCAGTGTGTGCGGAGACACTTTATCAGGATATAAAACAGGATTCTGCTCCCGCGCCAGCCAGACATATTTTTTCAGGATATAAGCGATTCCCGCTCGGGTGAGTTTTTTCCCTGAATAGCTGTAAAACAGCGGCATTTCTGCTGAAATCTGTTTTGTGTCTGATAAATAGTTTTTTATTATATTTGCAGTCTGCGGCATGAGTGGGACGATCCTTGTTTTATTCCCTTTTCCTGTGACTTTGACGGTATAAGGTTTCTGTAGCTGTATATCGCCTGTCCTTAAATCCGCAATCTCCTGCACTCTTGCACCAGAATCATACATCAATGCCAGCAATGCAAGATCCCTCCGGCCTGCAGGTTCCATGCGGTCTGGCATTTCCAGAAGGAGGCGTATTCCCTGTATGGATATATAGTCCACAGGCTTCTTTTCAGCTTTTTTCACACGGATGCTGAGAATAGACTGACACTGTTCCATATATGCAGGGTTGTCCATCAATACATACCTGAAAAATGCATGGATTGCCGCAAGCCTTTGGTTCCTGCTGGATGCAGTATAGGATCTTTCTGTTTCCAGCCAGACAAGGAATGCTTCTATATATTCTTTCGTAATACAGGAGAACTGGATAGTGGATGCTTTTTTCCCATATACCTGCTCATGATAGCGGAAAAGCAGTACAAAAGTATCCCTGTAAGAACTGACTGTATTACGGCTGTAGCCTGTATGGGATGGCAGATGTTTCAAAAAATAGGAAGACAAAAGGCTTGAAAAATCATTGTATTTATCCATATCACACCTCCGGGAAAATGTTATCGTAGATCCCGGACATGGAATCCGTTATGGAATCTCTTGTTTCAAATGTCAAGCGCAGATATTTTTCAGTACTGCGGATGCTTCCATGTCCAAGATAAGTGCTGAGTATGGGAAGGGCATAATAAAGATCGCAGCCTTCCCGGTTCATTTTTTCTAGTGCGTGTACCGCAAATGTATGCCGCAGGTCATGCACCCGGGGAGGCGTGCCATCCTCCCTTGAAATGTGTGCGGCCTTCATGTATTTTTTCATCATCACATAGACCGGCGTGCTATTGTAATGGTTTCCGTCAGGGCTTGTGAAAAAGTATCCATTATAATCCGGAGGATACGCCATCTGTTCCAGATAATAATCCACATATTTCCAAAGCGATACGGACATGGGAACACAGCGCTGGCTTCCATTTTTTGTATTTGAGAGATACAAAACTCCCTGTGCGGTATCCACATCCCCTGTTTTTAACAGGAGCGCCTCGTTTAACCGTAGTCCGCACCCATACAGTATCCGTAAAAGCATTGGATAGATAAGATGGTATTTGGGATACCTTCCCCAGTACGGGAGATGGTCTACGACTTCAAACAGCCGCCGGATTTCTTCGTGGGTAAATATATACGGACAGAAATCGGATCTCACCTTTACATATTTTTCTGCCGGATAGACATATGCTGCGCCGCCGTATTCGTTTACAAAAACGGCAAAATCATGGATGAAGTTCATGCGCATATACTGTGTTTTCAGGGATTCTTCTGGGCGTTTTGCCACAAATTCTTCCACAGATGCTTTGGACAGCATTTCTGCCACAGGTACAAGGGGCTGTCTATCAAAAAAACGCTCCAGTTCCTGGATCATGAAGATGGAAGCCCGTCCATACTTACGCCCTGTGCCGCGTTTGTATTCTACATATTTATAAAAGTAATCCTGATAAGGGCCATGGAACAAATACACTTTTTCTTTATCTTTCATAAGGCACCTCCAACGCTATGCGGCGTAACGCGGTGATATCTATCCCAGCATATCTCATGGTCGTTTCTGTACTGCTATGTCCGAGGATGCCTGAAATGACTGGGAGATCCGCCCCGCCTGCCAACAGATTCCCTGCCAGACTGTGCCTCATTGCATGCAGTCCGTGTTTTTTTCCGGAATAGTCAACACCTGACAGTTCCATATATTTTCTTATCAGCTTGTAAAAGGGATTTGTATTTTCGTAGGGCGTATATGGGGCCCGTGGTCTGATAAAGATATAGGGTGAAGAAATCTGCGGGCGGCTGTTCTTCAGATAATCCAGAAGCGCATATTTCACGTTTTCAGGCATTGGGAGTATCTGTTCATTTCCAGTTTTCTGCTGGATAAACTGTATGGAGTCCGTTGCCCAGTGGATATTTTCCATTTTTAACAGGCATAAATCTCCGGCCCGTATGCCAAGCTGCATAGCCAGAACAAGAACCAGATAATCTCTGCGTCCAAGAAGGGAATCTCTGTCAACAGCAGAAAGAATAGATTTTAAGTCTTCCTGGCTGTATTTAGAGGGAAGCCTTACATATTTTGAGAAAGAGTTCCCGGAAAACAGCCTCTGCAGGGGTGTAGAAATTTCCTGCCTGAAAAAAAGGAATTCCAGATATTTTTTTATGGAACTGAGGTACAGCCCTTTTGTGGCGGGTGAGAACGGGGAATTTTGCAAATGATCCAGATATTGTATGACGAATTGGTCTGATAATCCAGCCTCCTGTTTGGACTGGTATTTAAGAAAATGTGACACTGCATATTTCTTGCTGAGTATAGTAGACTCTTTCAATCCTTCTTCCCGCAGATGGTTTTCATATTTTTGCAGCATTTCCGAATCAAAAAGGGCAGAGGGCTGCTGTTTGTCCCTGTAGCATTTAAAAAACTTTCCATGGTCTTGAAAATCTCTTAAGCCTTTCAATGAACGGATTTGGAACCGTTGAAAGGGGGAGGCGGGGGCATGCGGATCGATCTGCCACTCCAAGAGCATAAGCGGAAGGCATTGCTCATAACAGAAATATCGTATGCTTTCCTGCTGGCAGACCTGCAGGAGTGTTTTCCAGCATTTATGGTAGCGTTTAACACTGGAATAGGAATAGCCATTGTCTTGGAGATACAAAACTGCATGCTGAACTAAATGTTCAATTGGTATAAGGTTACTAGCCATAAAAATCCCTCCATTCGTTTTCTTCTATTATAACTTTTATGTAAAGCTATAATGGAGAAAAAGGCGAAATAGAGAGATTTCATTTTAGAACTTTCCATAATAAATCACTATACATAAGCATTGCTTACCTATATTGATAGGAATAATAAGCGAAAATAAATAAGCCTACCTTGTACTTGGCAGTCAGGTAGGCTTTTACAGCTATATGGAGGTCAACCACTTTGTACCCATAGGGCATAATATGGGCGGTTGCTCCTTTTATAATCATAATATAACATATCTAATAGAAGCGTGCAAGAAATTTTTCGTTTCTATTCTTTTTACATTCTTTTATGTGAAACACTATTTTGTTAAACCACATTTACTGCAATACTGTGTACCATCGTTAAATTTTAACATGTTGTATGTTGTTCCGCCGCCTGCTGTAATAGCGCCACCATGATTTGTAGAATCAATGTGTTCGCCCAATTCAGACTGTGTTAAAAACTTGTTGTGACAAACTTTGCATTCCGTATATGCTTCAGACCTGCAAACTTTACGGATAAATGCAGAACCTGTACAAACACCCTTCGAATTATACTTATCTTGGTCCATCCACTGATGTTTGCAAGCCGGAGCCGTTCCTGCTACAACGTTGATTGTACAAACGTAATCTCTGTATCTGCCCTGTGCGTCCTGTCCTCTGTTTACCATTACTTTTACCTGACCGATTCCTGTTGCTGTTACTCTGCCCGTTGAATCAATCGTTGCAATATGGTCGTTATAGGAAAATGTGCTCTCATAATCTGTATACTGCCCCTGAATAAGCAGAAAACTTTCGCCTACCCGAAGTGTCTTTGTCGTAGCTGTAAGATACGGCTTCGGAGCGGCTTTCTTAACCGTTACCTTACATTTCACTTTCTTACTGCCGACTTTAGCTGTAATTGTAACTTTTCCTGCCTTCTTCGCCACTACGTTACAGCCCTTCTTTGTAACCGTTGCAATGCGCTTGTTTGATGAAGTGCATGTTGCTTTTTTGCCTGTGCCCTTAAGAGTCAGCGTAAAACGCTCCCCTTCCGTCAAAGTAAAATTCTTCTGTTCTAATCTGACCGTTGCCGCTTCTGCGTTCTTCGGCAGAAAAGAAACTGCCGCAAGCACAGCCATCAATGCAAATAATGTTTTCTTCATAAATCCAGACGTTTTACCCATATCTTTTCTCCCTCCAGTATATTCAAACAGCTAATCCCCTGTTTGTTCCGCTCTACCAGTCTTTCAGGTTTCCGCAAAATTTTCCTATTTTGACATCTAGTGAATGTCATTTATTGTCTAATTATAGCGTATGCCGTCCTATATGACAAGCAGTAAATGTCAAATCGACAGGGATTCACAGGGTAAACATTTGTATATAAGAATAAATGTTCAGACGAAAAAAATACTATTTGTCTGCCGCATAGAAAAAGTTCCCCCTAACCATTTATCAAAGATTAGGAGGAACTTTTTCTGTTTTCCCCAATTATTCTATTCTGCATATCCATGATGAGACAGTCTGTTTCAAACTTCTCCGTTAAAGTATACAAAAAGGAATCTTCCCCAGAACGCATTTTCTGTCCTTTAAACAAACTTTCTTTCCCTGCAAGATTTTTTCTTCCCTGCATGTTACGTTTCGTCCCAGAGGTATACAATGCACTTATAAAATGCAGATGAGGGGTGAAACTATGCAGACATAAACAGGCTGTCATGTTTCCGAAACCAAAACAGGGGATTGCGGAACGCCTGACGGGAGCCGGAGACGCCGGAGGCGTTTTTGGAGTGCTGCCGGGTGTTCCAGGAGAATGGGATCGAGACGCCCGTCGGGGCCAACCGCTGGTGGCTGGAGACCTTTGTGTTTGCCCTGGCCTACGCCGATCTCTACAACGGAGGGAACACGGAGGCGGAGATTGCTGCCCTCAACAGCGGCGAGGCCCGCTACAGCGACTATATGCGCCCCGGCTTTGAATTTCTCCAGACGCTGATCGACCGGGGATACATTGACGCGGACAAGGCCCTGGTCAGCGAGGCCATTGAGGCGGAGGGGCCGGATTTTCTGGCGGGGAAGACCCCCATCGTCATGGCCTACTGGGGCGCGGCCAACACCGACACCGCCTACGGCAATCCCTCCTTCACCATGGAGGTGGTCGGCTTTCCGAGCGAGCGCGGGCCGATGCCCGTGCTGTCCATGACCGGTTACGGGGTGAGCGCGGAGGCCGAGCATCGCGATGATGCGCTGGCGGTGATGGATGTGATCTTGTCCGATGAGGCGCTGCAGCTGTACGCCGAGACCAACCGCGTCATCTCGCCGTCGAAGAACGTGGCCGTAGATTGCGTGGAGCCGCTGCGGCCCCTGAACGATCTGGTGCAGGCCGACACCTACGTGCTGGCCTCCAACGCCGGCATGGACGTAGAGCAGTGGGGCAACGTGTGCCTTATCGTGCGCGACCTTCTGGCCGGCGCCTCGGTGGACGAGTGCATGGCGAAGCTGGACGCGCTGCAGGACGAGGCGATGGGGAAGTAGGGCGCTACCGTGAATTTTGCTGTTCCAGGTTCAGCAGGGCGCTCTCCACGGGGCCGGTGGGCTTGCCCGTGGCGCTGACGACGCGATGGGCGGGAATGAGGATGGCCAGCGGGCTCTTCCTCACGGCGGCGCCCACGGCGCGGTAGGCCTCTGCCGCGTCGATGGTCGCGGCGATCTCGCGGGCGGGGCGCGTCTGGCCGTAGGG
>OFFG01000575.1_pt1 | contig 30021 bp, 22 predicted proteins | sample 1521331 | NCBI WGS metagenome assembly OFFG01 (sample SAMEA3504129, study PRJEB24116) | mouse gut metagenome | biome: mouse gut; feature: mouse-associated habitat; material: faeces | place: Denmark | collected 2011 | reverse complement strand
CTTGACGCAGACAGCGGCAGTCTTGCAGTAGTTGGCGATCTGCTGGTGGGAGACGGAGATGTTGTAAAGGTCTTTGAGAGCCTGCGAGGTTTTCCGCAGTGACAGGCCGAGGTTGACATGAAGTGTCAGGCATAAGGACATGACGTGTGCGTTGTGCCTGCTGAACTTGAGGGAGGAAGCGTTTTTCGGCAGGGTATTTAAGTCCATGCTGAAAAAATCCAACGTGAACTCACGGTAGATGTAGTGGAGTTTGTATTTATTTTTGCCGTAGTCTTCCTTCAGGTCTTCTTTATCAACCTTTTTGAGGTTGTGGAGATAATAGGGGCACTTGGGATTCACGCATTTGTGCACAATAAAGTGCTTACGGTCTTTCTTTGGAACGAGGGTATTGCCGCAATGGGGACAGCGCAGTTTCATGGATGAGAAACGGCTTTCAACCGGGGAAAACCTGGCGTCGCAGACTTTGCACAGCACCTGCCCTTTGGAGCCGTTGTTTTTGTAGAGGTAAGGCATGGGGGCACCACAGCGTGGACAGGTACAGTCCTCTGGGATGTCGCATTCAGAGCGGCGGCTGATGGGGCGGATTTTTTTGCCATAGCGTTTTTCGATGTAGGGAATGAATTCTTTGTAAGTCCAGTCCTGCCGGAAGTCGGTGACGAGGGGGAGCTCGTCAATCTTGAACTTCTGGTATTTTGGGGAATGGGAATCGTCAAAAGCCCACTGTTTAAGAGGGACATATCTGCAGATAAAATTAATCAGCCAGCAGTTTTGCTGGTAAAGAGATTGAATGAGTGAGAGCAAATAGGCAATAATATCCATAAGCAATGATTTTCCTTTCAGTGTTTGTGGGTTGGTAATAGTATTTACACAAAAAAGGGAGGTCATTGCTTTTTCTTTTAAAAAAGTGGTGTAATCCTTGAAAATATAAGGTTTGTAATAAAAAACATAGAGGTAGATTTGACACTACCAGCGCAGAAAAGGAGGAACCTGAGATGGATATTTTTATGATCCAGTTCCTGCTCTGCAACCTTTTCCGTTCTCTCCGATCTGGGCATGTGGAACTGAAACCTGGATCCAAAAAACACCTGTTTCTGCTCCCCCTGACCTGGAAATACAAAAAAGAGGAAATCCTATGTCAAAATTAAAAAATAAGATTGTCAAACACCCCTTTCTCACAACCATAGCAGCTGCTTTTGCCGCCACCGTCCTGAGTTCCATTCTCTGGATGATATACCAGTTTTCCCTTGTCAGCTCCATGGACATAGAGTCAGGACGCTATCTCCCGATTACCGGCCTGATAATGGGCGCCCTGACGGGAATCTTTGTGATCTATCCCCTGTTTCTGACCATCCTGGAGCTCTGTCTGCTGGTTTTCGTGTGCGGAAAAGAGCCTGTGCACCGCCAGGGGCTGCTCCCCGATGTAGTCACCGTGAGCCTGGGAATCTTCTACAGCCTGCTCTACCTGAGTGTAATACGATCCGTGCAATATTCCTCTGACTGGACCGAAACCCTGATCAACGAACAGAGGCATACTCCTGTCTCCACCCAGGCCCTTCTGACCGTTCTGGCGCTGGGAGCCGTGGGCACCGTGGGCTACCTGGCGGTAAACTGCATTTCCCTGGAAAAAATCCCTCCCCTGCTTCTGGTGCTTGGCATGTCCGCCATGTATCTGGGCACCTTTGAGAGCATGGTCTGGGGCCTGCAGGTATACCAGGAGCCCCTGGATCTGTGCCTGCTTCTCCTGCCCCTAAACTGCGTCCTGGTCACAGCCAGAACCGTGATCGCCAAAGTGCTTGAGTGGAAAACACTTCCCCCCAGGATAAGCCCCGCCGGCCAGGATTCTCTCCCGGGATGGTGCAGCCGCATCCTGGACAATTCCACCCTGTGGCCCCTGACGGCTTTCCTGCTCATGTGGCCCTTGCTGGGCATGATCATCTGCCTTCTGCTCCTGCTGGGCCAGGCCCCCGACGCTTTCATCCGGGCATGGACGGACACAAGCGACTGGAGCCTGTCCCAACAGACTGCTCCTCAAAACCTCCACTTTGACGAGCATTACCTCTGCACCGTGGCTGCAGGAGGACACAGAAAAGTAGTAAAACCTCTGCGCATGGGCCTCAGGCACGGCCATAAAGTGATAGTCAACCGGCAGCTCTGCATTGCCAACGCCTTTGAGCAGGTATTGGAAGAACGCACTCCCCGCTTCCACCGGGCCGTGCGGAATTTTTATGATACATATGGTTTTCCTGTTGCAAAACTCATCCGCTCCAGATATGCCGCAGACCTGGTATACCTTCTGATGAAACCCCTGGAGTGGTTCTTCCTGGCAGTGCTCTATCTCACCGACGCCCGCCCGGAAAACAGGATCGCTCTTCAGTACCTGCCTCTCCCTCCTAAAGAAACGGGAGCAGACAGGTTGTAAAATCAGGCAGCTCTGCAGCAGAAAGGAAGGCGGCATATGAAATATGACTGTTTAATTATAGATGATGAAAAACTCCTTGCAGACAGCACGGCAGAATACTTTAATCTCTTCGGCGTCCAGACGGCCCTGGCCTACAGTGCCGCGGACTGCCGGGCTTTTTTCAGAGAAAACACCACCCGGCTGCTTCTGCTGGATATCAACCTGGGGGACGGCAGCGGCTTTGCACTGTGCAGAGAGCTCAGGGAAACCACAGACATTCCCATACTGTTTATCTCAGCCCGCACAAAGGATGACGACAAAATCATTGCCCTCAGCATCGGAGGCGACGACTATATTGAAAAGCCCTGTTCCCTCAGTGTCCTTCTGGCAAAAGTAAAGGTGGTGCTAAAGCGGTACGGGCACAGCGCCAGCACAAAATACGCCGACGGCCGACTGACCATAGACTATGACGCCAGAGAAGTCCTGGTGGAGGGAAAACCGGCCAGACTCACCTCCCTGGAATTCCGGCTGCTGGCCTATCTGGCCCAGAACGCAGGAAGAATGATCTCCAAACAGGAACTTTTTGAAAAAGTCTGGCAGGACAAATTTACCGGAGACGGAACCCTGAACGTACATATCCGCAAAATACGTGAGGCCGTGGAATGCGACCCGGGCAATCCCAGATACATCATCACGGTCTGGGGAAACGGCTACAGATTCAGCGGAGGAGAGCAATGAAAAATGGTTTCTTTTTTGCAGGAATACTCTTCACTTTAGCGGCGGAACTGGCCATTCTCATTCTGTTTATGACCTATGGGACAGAGATTCCACAGAACACCGTGGCTATAAACGAAGTCCTGCAGACCCTGGAGTCAGACTGGGGTTCCCTGGAAAAACATGTCACCCCCACGAACCTGGACTATACCGTGCTTGACCTGGACGGAACCGTCCTGTACAGAACCCGCTCCGGCCTCAGCGAAAGCATTTTTTCCGCGGTAAACCACAGGGACACGATCCTCAACATCCAGGCCGAAGACGCCATTGCAGGCCAGGTACTCATCCACAGCGGGGAAGAAGAATTCCTCCATAACCGGAAAAAAGCCGCTGTCTTTGCCTTTGCTGCGGCAGCGCTTCTGCAGCTGGTACTCTGCGGAACATACTTTCTCCACATACAGCGCACAGTGGTAAAACCATTTCAAAAACTGAAATGTTTTGCAGAGCGCATTGCGGACGGCTGCCTGGATATTCCCCTTGAAATGGACCGGAAAAACCTCTTTGGAGCCTTCACGGAAAGCTTTGATCTCATGCGCAGCGAACTCAAAAAGGCAAAGCTTGAGGCGGCCGGGGCAGATGCAGCCAAGAAGGAACTGGTGGCCAAACTTTCCCACGATATAAAAACTCCTGTGGCCAGTATCAAGGCTGCGGCAGAAGTGGCAGCTGCCCTGGCGGCGGACGAAAAAACAAAGTATACTTACGAGCAGATTATCCAAAAAACCGACCAGATCAACACCCTGGTCTCAGATCTTTTTTCCGCCACTCTGGAAGAACTCCATGTGCTTTCTGTGACCCCTGCGGATTTTAAAAGCAGTGAGTTGAAACTGCTGCTTGAAAATGCCGATTACCTCCACCGCGCAGTGCTCCCTCCCATCCCTGAATGCCTTCTCTTGGGCGACAGGCTGCGCCTGCAGCAAGTCTTTGACAACCTCTTTGCCAATTCCTACAAGTACGCAGATACAAAGATCCAGGTGTCCGTACACCGGGCAGGGGGCTGTCTGGCAGTCTGTATTGAAGATTTCGGCGGAGGCGTCAGTCCGGCGGAACTTCCCCTGATCAAAGAAAAATTTAAACGGGGCAGCAATACAGAGCACATTGAGGGCGCAGGCCTGGGGCTGTACATCTCTGATTACTGTATGAGAGAAATGCAGGGGCGGCTTGACCTTGAAAACGGAGAGCAGGGACTGAAGGCAACGGTCCTGATTGCACTCAGCTCCGCCTCTTAAGACAGGGGGCTTGGTACTTTTAAGAAATATTTAAGGATTGCATAAAGACCCTTAAGGATTCAAGCTGTACAATGAACCCATACTCATAGATCGCCGATAAACACCGGTATAAAACGGGCAGGCTGTCCAGGGTATATTCCTAAAAACCAAGCAACTTCAGGAGACAATTTTGCATGAAAGAAATCCTATTAAAGACAGAAAACCTGAGCAAATCCTTTTCAAATGGCGGCGCCATGCAGCATGTTCTGAAAAATATCGACCTGCAGCTGTTCCGGGGCGATTTTACCGTGATCATGGGAGCAAGCGGTGCGGGAAAATCTACACTTCTATATGCGCTCTCTGGAATGGATACTCCCACCCTGGGCACCATAACCTTCGGTGAAAAGGTGATCTCAGACTTAAGTCCGGACGGCCTGGCAGTGTTTCGCCGGGAACACTGCGGTTTTGTTTTTCAACAGATATACCTGATTGATTCTATGAGCATTATGGACAATGTGCTTGCGGCAGGCCTGCTGGTAAACCGGAACAAAAAGGCACTGGTGGAACAGGCCAGGGCGTTATTTAAGGCGGTGGATCTGCCCAGAGAAACCCAGGAAAAATTTCCCGCCCAGATCTCCGGAGGCGAGGCTCAGCGTGTAGGAATTGTCCGGGCGCTGATCAATTCACCCCAGATCCTCTTTGCAGATGAACCCACGGGAGCCCTGAATTCCAAAACCGGCCTGGATGTACTGGACACTCTGACACATTTTCACGAACAGGGCCAAAGCGTAGTTATGGTCACCCATGACATGCGCTCTGCCAGACGGGGAAACCGCATTCTGTACCTGAAAGACGGTTCCGTATTGGGCGAGTGCGACTTGGGAAAGTACCGCCACGGCGACCTGGAACGCCACCAGAAGCTGTCCGCATTCCTTACACAGATGGGGTGGTAACTATGAGAAAAACTATTCTGATTACCTGTTCCAACATCCGAAAAGCCAAAGGACAGACGGCTGCAGTGACCATACTGGTCCTGCTGGCAGCTCTTATGCTGAACCTGTGGTTTATGCTCTCTACTGACTACAAAAAGAATTTTGACCGTTACCACGATAAGCTCAACGCAGAACATGTGACCCTGCTGCTGGACAGCCAGGAGACACAACTGCGGAACTTTGTCGCCGAAACCCTGGACCAGGACGCCCGAACGGCAGAATACCATCTGGACGACGCCCTGGAAATGGTGGGCATCATGGCCTATAATGGCGGAGAAGTAATCACAGATTTCATTGTCATGGAAAAAGAGCAGGCCCTGAACCGACCGGTGGGGAGAGCTGAAATTGTAGAAGAAGGAAACTTCCAGAGCGGCATTTATCTTCCCATGCTCTATTCCAGCGGCTTTTCCACCGGGGATACTGTGGACATCAGCTTTGGAAGCCATACGGTCAGCTACACTGTATGCGGTTTCCTGAACAGTGTCATGGCAGGTTCACACAACTGCAGCATGTGCCTTCTGATGTTGACAGAAGATAAATATACAGAGCTGGAGACATTGGGCATAACCCCCAAATGCACCCTGGTTTCAATGCGGATCCACGACAAAACAGAAAGTGAGAGCTTTGAAGCGGATTTAAAAAACAGGATATCTTCAAGCTATCCCGATCTCCGCCCTTTAAGCAACTCCTACACTCTTATCTCTTCCACCCGCTACATTGCACAGATGATATGCTCGGGCATTGTAATCACCATGGCTTTTCTGGTGACACTGATCACTCTGGTGGTGGTAGGTTCCAACGTGGCCAATTACATTCAGGAGAACATGCAGAACCTGGGTGTCCTGAAAGCTGTGGGATATAAAAGCGGCCAGATACTCTCCGCTCTCCTGCTGCAGTTCACAGGCACGGCTCTCATAAGCGCTCTGGCAGGAGCCGGGATCTCCTACTGCTTTTTCCCCGCAGTAAACAGCATGATGATTTCCCAGACAGGAATTCCCTACACTGTCAGATTCCTGCCCCTGCCCTTTGCCGCCACGGCTGCAGTTATTGCCGGCATCATCTCCCTGACAGTATGGCTGTCTGCTGGCAGGATCAAAAAAATCGAACCGATCCTGGCGCTGCGCTCGGGCATGGAAACCCACAATTTCAAAAGAAACCGCCTTCCTCTGGAGAAAACCCGCGCACCATTGCAGGCGGCACTTGCACTGAAAACGACACTCTCCATGGTCAAGCAGAACGTCACTGTCTCCATTACCATGCTTGTGCTCTCCCTGGTGACAGTGTTCTCGAGTCTTATGGCGGAAAATATGATCATAGATATGCAGCCATTCCTCTCAATGGTGGTGGGGGAGACAGCAGATTCCTCTATAACTATCAGCGCGGAAATGGAAGATGTTTTTCTGGATGCCATGGCTGAGGATGAACGCGTCCTTGGGATTTACCTGTACCACAGTGTGGAAGTCCGCCACCTGGAAGGAACCGCTCTTATGACAACTCTGTCGAATGATTTTTCCCAGGTAAATAACCAGGATTGCTGCATCGAGGGACGTTTTCCTAAATATGACAATGAAGTGGCAGTGGGCGCAAAATACGCAAAAGAACATGGTATTAAAATTGGCAGCGAAATCACCCTGACTGTGGATGGCAGCAGCCATGCATACATCGTCTCAGGCTTTACTCAGCTGTCCAATAATCTCGGCCGGGATGCCCTGCTCACCAAAAGCGGCTACGAGCGTATGAATTCTCTTCAGAGTGCCAGTTATTATCTTAACCTGGCAGAGGAAACGGATATTGACGCCTTTCACGATGAAGTATGCGGTAAATTTGAGAGCAGTGTATACGCCACTGTAAATATACGCTCGATTCTGGAGGGCACAGCAGGAATCTATGTGACGCTCATAACTGTTATCGTCATAGCGGTTCTTATCCTGAGCCTGCTCATTGTCACTTTTGTACTGTATCTTTTGGTGAGAAGCAGCCTGAACCATAAGAAACATGATTATGGAATCCTGAAAGCCCTGGGTTATTCCACCGGACAGCTGGTCCTGCAGACTGCCCTGAGTTTTATGCCCCCTGTGGTGCTTTCCACGGCTGTGGGCCTGACAGTCAGCGCTTTTCTTATCAATCCTCTGCTGGCCATATTTTTGAGCGGAATAGGCATTGTAAAATGCACTTTCCAGATTCCTGTGGACTTGATCCTCCTATCCGGAATCGGCCTTATACTTTTTGCATTTGCAATAACCTGCCTGCTCTCCATGAAAGTCAGAAAAATCACTCCCAGAGCCCTGCTCTCGGCGGAATGAAGCAGAATAGATGAAGCTGGCTGGAGACTTAGCAAAATCCTAGTATAACCCACAACAATTACCACTATGTTTCTCGAAGGATAAATTTACTGTAAGGCGGAGGCATTGTAAACAATAACCTAAGAAAAAACAGCAGCCGGTATGAGCGGGCTGCTGTTTTTTCTTAGGTTAATGCAGAAGTTTCCAGAGCCTGCGCCCTGTCAGAACCGCCAGATACAGGCACAGGACAGCCCCGCAGCAAAGCCCTGTGAGAGCGGCGAAAGAGGTGAACTGAGAGCCGTTTTTCTGCAGCCCCTTGTTCAGGAAAGGAATTCCCAGGACAAAGGCGAAATACCAGAAAAGGGGCGGCAGGCATCTGCGGAGGAAGCCGGCCAGGACATCTGTCAGGGCATTGCATCCTGCCGGGGCCTGGGAGCAGGAGGAATCGGTGCTGTCCTGAGGGGCGCTGCTTCTCTGAAAAAAATATCCTCCCAGGCGGTATATGGTCAGAAGAGAGACAAAATAGACCAGGACGCCAATGGCAGTGTGGAGCTTTTCAGGGGTCAGGAAGCAGCGGGGAGAATCGGCTCCGCTCAGCCTTGCCTGGGCCAAAAGGGCGGGCAGGTAGATGGCTGCAATGATGCGGAGGCCGTTTACAAAAATGGCTGTCAAATAGGACAGGGGCAGGCAGGCGGCGGTCCAGAGGAACCCCTTCCTGCTTCTGGAGGAGGGAGTCCCATTCCCTGCGGCCCGGTGTACAAAAGAGAAGAGCAGAGTGGCCATGGTGATAAGCATAAACTGCACTCCTGAGCAGGAGGGGGCGATGAGAATCCGCAGGCTGTGGTTTACATAGCCCTCCCCGGGAAGGTAGGCAAAAGAAATTCCGCTTAAGAGCGTCACCCACCCTGCGGTGGGACCCAGAATCCAGCGCAGCTCCTGGCAGTCTGCCCTGCTGTAAAAAAGTTTTATGCCAAGAAGAATCAGAAAGCCAGTCAGGTAGAAAGCCAGGTTCTTCCTGAGAAACCGGCCGGTCTTTTGAAGGGTTGCCGGTACATTCATGGGCATGCCCCCTGTTCTTTTGCCGCTCCCCTCTGTTGTGCCTTTCGGCGCAGCAGAGCCAGAAGGGGAACGGCCGCCGCAGCCAGGAGGAGAAGGAGTTCACCGGGCTCTGAGTAGGCAGAATATCCGCCGCCCACGGCCAGGTTGGATACCTGGAGAGGAAGGGGCTGGGCCTGGTCCACATGGGTGCTCTCTCCGCCGGCGTTTCTGACGGTGTCAATGACGGCGATGAAGGAGGTGTAAGGGGTGGTCATGCTGTAGGCAAGGCCGATCTGGGTGATCTCCTCTTTGACGGAGGAGTCATTCCTTACACTGCCGTATCCTGCCAGCTTATCCAGCCTTGTGCGCGCCCAGAGGTAACGGAGGGCTTCGCTCTCTGTGTCTACCGAAGTGTCATTAATTGAGATTTCCTGGACATAGTCTTCGCCTCCCGTTTTTCCGGTGACGGTGATGGTGCCCCCAGGCTCCCCCTTCCACTTTCCAAACAGCACAATGGGTTTCTGGGCGTAGAGGATGGAGGGAGTGGAGGGCTCCACGTCGTAGACCTCAAAATCGTCATAGTCAATCTTAATGTCGGTCAGAAGAGGCGATCCAATGTAGGTACAGAAGCGTTCCGCCGCGTCTGCCGCATCCTGGGAATCGGTGACAATAAAGCTTTCTCCCAGACCGGACTGAGCGATTCCCTTGATGAGGTAATCGTTTACGGAGGAGCCGATGCCGAAGGAGAAAAAGTCTGCACTGTCCATGTTTGCGTTGATCATGTCAAAAATCTCCGTCTCATTGGACACATAGCCGTCGGTGATAATTACAATGCTCCGGGCGGTGTCCTCCTGCTCCGGTATGGCGATGGCCTCCCTGACGGCGGGAAGTATGGAGGTTCCTCCGCCGCCCTCTTCCCGGTTGATCAGATCCAGAGCTTCCTTTACGTTCTCGGAAGTGGCAGGAAGGGACTTCCGGGAGAGGGGGATGGGGTTGTCAGCAAAGAGAATCAGGTTAAATGTATCCGTCATTCTAAGGCTTGAGACCAGGTCCCGGATAAGGTCTTTGGCGGTGTCCAAGGGATAGCCGTACATGGAACCGGACACATCCAGGACAAAAATATACTCCCGGGGAGGGATGTCCTCCGGCTCAAACCGCTCCGGGGGCTGTATGGTCAGCATGAAAAAATTCTCCCCGTCCGGGGCGCCGGTGCTCTTTTCTTTCTGGCGGGCCAGCACAAGGCCGCTGTGCACTTCCTGGCCGGTGAGCTTATACTTCAGGATGAAATCCCGGTTTCCTGCATACTCTTCCGGGTTTGCCAGGGTGATCCTGGCCTGGGAGTCGCCATCTTTGGAGACATTGATCTCATGGGACTTGCAGGAGATCTCCGTCAGTGGTACGCCGGTGGAGAGATTAACGGTAATATGATATTCCCCCGGGGGAAGCACTCCTTCCTCCAGGTAGGGGGAGGCGGCCCACTGGTCATCCCTGTCCTGGGAATTTTCCGAAGACTGAAGGGGAATGTAGCGGGGGCCTGTCACAGTGGGGAAGATAAACTCGTAAGTGCCCTCGGCAGGCGTAATCAACTGTGTGTAGTGGAGCTCAATGCAGGCCGTGTCCCCAGGCATGATATTGGCCACATCCATGGTAAAGACATTAGGCCTTTTCTGTTCCAGAAGGGAGGCGCTTTTTCCCTCGCTTTTGGCTTCGGTGAACTCTGCCCTGGCCTCTTCCTTTTCTTTGATCCGGGCGGTGACTATCTGGTTTCCGATCTGCATGTTCATGCCGTGGACACTTACGTCCGAGGAGGTGGGGAACACATACCTGGCGCTGATGGGGGTAGATCCTTCGTTTGTATAAGTCTGGACCACATAGGTTTCTGCAATGATACCGTTGATATTGACGGTCACATGGGTGGATTTTAAGGGAAAAGTATCCACATCAGAATCTTCACTGTTAACGACAAAATAAGGGGCAAGAAGCCGCTCCTCCTCTTCCGTTTCTCCGGCGGGTTTTCCCTTTGGAGAAATTGCGCTGCTTTCCTTTATGCAGGTAAGTTTTTCCCCCGGAATTTTTTCCTCCCCGGTGCTTATTTTGCGGAAATTTTCTCCGGGAAGAGACTGACTGCCGGCAGCCAGAGACGAGGAGCCCTGGGCGGCCGCCAGAAGCAGGGCCAGGGCCAGGCAGAGTCCGTTTTTCTTTTTTGACAGCATGTTTTTCATCAGAATGTACCTCCGTTTCCTGCTTTCAGAATACAACGGCAATGCACATAAAATACATCAGATTTCCATCATTTTTGCAATATTTTCTGCTATTCTGCATCATTTCTGCATCATTTGCGGTCTCCTGCACAGTTTCGGGCAGGGGCCATGCACAGGGGACGGAGCAGATGCATATGATGGCACAAAGACGCTGTCTGGAAGGACTGTCTATGGAAAAAGATACAATGCCGCTGACGAATCACTGCAGTATGGCCGGTATAAGGCCCGCCATGCTGGATCTGCCCTACCCGCCCATGCAGGTCAGGTGCAGAAACCAGGAGTACGCTGAACTGCTGGCCTGCGACTACTGTGGATCGGTGTCGGAGCTGTCCGCCATCACCCAGTATATCAACAATGAAAACCGTCTCTGCCTGGAAAACTGCAGTATTGCCAGGACCCTGCTTGGGATCGCCATGGCGGAAATGATGCATCTGCAGAAGCTGGGAGAACTGATTCAGCTTCTGGGAGGAGAGGTGAGTTTTTCCGCAGGACAGCCCGGGGGTAAGAGGCAGATGTGGACGCCGGCCTGTCTGGATCTTCCCCAGGGCACCGAGAAGATGCTCTGCGCAAATATAGAGGCGGAAAAGGCGGCCATTGCCCAGTACAAGGCCCATATGCAGAGGATCGGGGATCCCTGTGTGAATGGGGTGCTACGGAGGATTATCCGGGATGAGGAGTACCATATTATGCTCCTGCAGATTATGCTGCAGGATATGCAGGTGATGCAGCAGAATATGTAGGCAGCGCTGCCGGCTGCCTTTGGGACAGGGTGGAAAAGGGGACATACTTTTGGGCCCCCGGGCATAGAATTGCAGTGCAAACAAGCTTGGGGGAGGTTTTTGTGTGTTTGAACAGTGCAGCATCGAAGAAACCATAGATAAACTGAAAAGCGATGGACACATGGGTCTCACCGTGGGAGAGGCAGGGGAGCGTCTGCGGAAATTTGGCAGGAACGAGATGAAAGCCTCCAGGAAAAAAACGATTTTCGAGTCCTTTCTGGAACAGCTGTGCGACCCTCTGATTTATGTGCTGCTGGTGGCTGCGGTGGTCTCTGTGCTGCTGGGAGAGATCAGCGATGCCGTTATCATCGGTGTGGTGGTGGTGCTGAACGCGGCGGTGGGTATGCTGCAGGAGGGAAAGGCCAGGAAAGCCCTGGAATCTCTGAAAAAACTCACCAGTCCCAGGGCGGTGGTGGTCCGGGAGGGCAGGCCCATGGAGACGGCCGCAGCGGATCTGGTAAAAGGAGATCTGGTCTGCCTGGAGGCGGGATGCCAGGTGCCTGCGGACATGCGTCTGGTGGAGACTTCCGGGCTGAAGATTGAGGAGTCCGCCCTCACAGGGGAGTCACTGCCCATGGAGAAGGAGGCCGGATTTGTGGCGGAGCGGGGAAGACAGATTCCCCTGGGGGACCGGAAAAATATGGCTTATATGTCCACCATTGTCACCTATGGAAGGGGCATGGGCCTGGTAACAGCCACGGGCATGGACACGGAGCTGGGGCAGATTGCCGCCATGATCACAGAGAGCAAAGAGGAGATGACGCCCCTGCAGAAGCGTCTGGGAGAGTTGGGGAAAGTGCTGAGTTTCCTGTCCCTGCTGCTCTGTGCCGCTCTCTTTGTGATTGCTGTGTTGCAGCATCGGAATGTGCCTGAGATGCTTATCACCGCCATCTCTCTGGCTGTGGCGGCAGTGCCGGAGGGACTTCCCGCAGTGGTGACAATCTGTCTGGCGCTCAGCGTCACCCGGATGGTAAAAGCAAATACCATAGTGAGACGTCTGCCCTCTGTGGAGACCCTTGGAGCGGTGAGTGTGGTCTGTTCTGACAAGACGGGAACTCTCACCCAGAACCGGATGACTGTGGAAAAATGCTGGCTGGACGGCAGGGTGAGAAGTGCGCAGGACTGCGCCCCGGCTCTCTGCCCGGATTTTTACTATGGAATGATTCTGTGCAATGATGCCAGCAGGGGCGGGGACAGCAGGATGGGAGATCCCACGGAGCTGGCGCTGCTGGATCTGGGGGAGTCTTTTGGTATCAGGAAGGAGGAGCTGGCCAGACGGTTTCCCAGGGTGGATGAGATTGCCTTTGACTCCGACCGGAAAATGATGACCACACTTCACAGAAGGGAGGGCAGAGCCGGTTCCAGAAGCGCCGCCGGATGGGGGGAACTTCGGGCGGCGCAGCTGTCCGGGTCCTCAGGGGCAGCAGGGCTGGCAGGCTCGGCGGGAATGGCATCCTACACCAAAGGGGCGCCGGACGAGGTTCTGGAGCGCTGTACCCGGATTTTCCTGGAGGGCAGAATTGTGGGGCTTACCCGGCAGCTGCGGGAGAGGGTTATGCAGGCTGTGGAGGAGATGTCAGGGGAGGCTCTGCGGACTCTTGGAGTGGCCATGGGGGAGAATGTCTCCCAGGCCAGGGAGGAAAATCTGATTTTTCTGGGGATGGTGGGCATGCGGGATCCTGCCAGGCCGGAGGCCGCCAGAGCGGTGGCGGATTTTAAGGAAGCCGGGGTTAAGACGGTGATGATCACAGGGGATCACGTGGACACCGCCGCCGCCATCGGCAGGCAGCTGGGGATTGTAGAGCATCCCGGCCAGTGTATGTCCGGACAGGAGCTGGACCGCATGTCCGACCAGGAATTTTCGGAGAAAATAGAGGACATTCGGGCTTTCGCCAGGGTATCTCCGGCACAGAAAGTGCGCATTGTGGAGGGATTTCAGAAGCGGGGAGAGATTGTTGCCATGACGGGGGACGGGGTGAACGATGCCCCTTCTCTGAAAAAAGCGGATATAGGCATCGCCATGGGAAAGATGGGAACGGATGTGGCCAGGCAGGCCTCGGATATGGTGCTCACAGACGATAATTTTGCTACCATCCGCCGGGCTATAGAAGAGGGGAGAGGGGTGTATGAAAATATCAGGAAGTCGGTAATCTTCCTGCTTTCCTCCAATCTGGGGGAGATTGTCACCATGTTCCTGGCAGTGATCTGCGGCCTGGCTTCGCCTCTGAAATCCAGCCATATTCTCTGGATCAATCTGATCACGGATTCTCTCCCCGCCCTTGCCCTGGGGGTGGACAAAAACGACGGGGACAGCTTGATGGGACAGCCGCCCAGAAAGGCTCAGGAGAGCCTGTTTGCCAGGGGTGGATTTGCCTGTACCTGCTTTTACGGGGTGCTGATTGCGGCGGTGAGTCTGACGGCTTTTTTGATGCTTCCCTGTGCGCTGCTGCGGGTCAATGGGTGGAGTGTGACTCCTGTAAATCTGTCCATCATTCTGGACAATGCGGCCGTGCTCTCCAAGGCCCAGACCTATGCATTTACGGTTCTTGGCATGTCACAGCTCTTCCATGCGGTGGGCATGAGAGATGTGCAGAAGTCGGTTTTTTGCATGAATCATTTGGAAAACAAGCTGATGATAGCGGCCGCTGCACTGGGATTTTTGCTGCAGTTTGCGGTGACAGAAGTGCCGTTTTTGGTGCAGGCATTCGGTACATCTCCTCTGTCCTGGAGGGAGTGGCTGCGCCTGGGGATACTATCCGCCGCGCCCCTGGCGGCTCATGAGGTGGCGGTGCTTCTGGGAGGCCGGGGAAAGGCAAAAAAGCGCCGCTCTCACAGGTAGAACAGGGGTAAAAAGAAGGGAGGGATCACGTGACTTTTGGAAGTCTGGGTGATTCCTCTTCTCCGTATGTCAATATGCTGTTATGTCAATGGAGATTCCGGGGAATGTTTTTTTATTTTCTGCTCTCCCGCCATGGGATTCCGTAATGGGATGCTGTACAAAGGACAGAATAATCAAGAAAAAATTACGGGAAATAGTTCTTGCAATATGTTTTGACATGTGTTATAGTGAACTTGCTTCAAAAATTCTTAAATGCGAATTATGTTTTGTCTAAGCATTCGGTTCCGGTATCGGGACCATGAAGTCTGGGCGTTTTGCCTGAAATTTACCAACAATCTATTTTTAGAGGCAGGCAGACGCGGAAAGGGTCTGTCCAGGGACTGCCTGCCCTCATCTAAGGGAGGTATCCGTGGAAGAGACAGCAAAAAAGGAATCAGAGGAAAAGAAACTGAAAGAAAAAGAGCAGGAAAAAGCTCCAAAGTTGCCTGCGGTTCCCGCCACCCAGGGGCTCCATGGGGCTCTTCAGCCAAAGGATATGATTCTCAACACAAAGCTTCCGGACAGCGGCAGCAAGTCATTTTTTGACAATCAGATACTGTGTGCCCAGTTTCTGCGGGATTACATAGACCTGCCCTGTTTAAAGAATGTGCGGCCGGAGGATATTGAGGATGTTTCGGCTCAGTATGTCTCTCTGTTTGCAGAGGAGCGAAATTCGGACAGGGTCAAGCGGGTCAGCGTGGAAGGAACAGAACCGTTTTTTCTGGTTTCTCTTATTGAACATAAAACCAGACCGGATTATAATGTGTGCATGCAGGTATTCCGTTACATGGTCTATATCTGGGAGACCTATGAGCGGGAGGGAGAGAAGCTCCAGAAAGGGGTCTCCAGAAGGGCAGATTTCTGCTATCCGCCCATTTTGCCCATTGTATACTATGAGGGGAGGAAGCATTGGAGCGTTCCCTTGGATTTCCGCAGCCGTATCCGGCAGGGTGAGGCTTTTGGGCTGTATCTGCCCAATTTCCGGTATTATCTGGTGCCTCTGAGAGACTACAGCAATGAGGAGCTTCTTGACAGGGCGGATGAGATATCCCTGTTGATGCTGATCAATAAAATACAGACGAGCAAAGATGTGGCGGCATTCCGAAGTCTGCCTGCCGGGAAGGTGGAGGCGATCCTGCAGCATACTCCCGGGCATGTGGTGGACATCATTGCGGATATATTGAAGGCATTTCTGCTGAAGGTCAATGTCTCTCCGGAGGAGGCAGAGGAGCTCACGGGCAGGGTGAAGGAGAAGAAGATGGCAGAGCTTTTTGAGGACATGGAAAAGATGGACATTCAGGAGGAACGGCGGAGGACGGAAGAGCAGCGGCAAAAAGCGCAAGAACAGTGCAGAAGGGCTGAAAGAGCTGAGGAAGAGGCCGCCAGGACGAGGAAAGCACTTTCTCTGGCCATGGATCACAGTATAGAGATTCTGGTGGAAAGCTATCTGGAACTGGGAGCGCCCAGGGAGGCTGCGGAGCGGGCTGTTGTGAAGAAGTTTGGGCTCGGTGAAGGAGAAGCTGCAGCAAAAGTGGGACATTACTGGGGGAAAGAACAGACAGGCGGTTTTCCCCCAGGCTCATGACCTGCCTTTGCAGGGATCTCAGTATTTTATTTTGCTGTATGCGAGCGGCTGAGGCGGACTGGCATGTTTCCTGGGGACAGGTTCCCGCTTATGAATATCCAGTATTTTCGGCAAAGGGCGGAAAATGATATTTTATACTAAAGATAATGTTTTTTCATACGAGGCTGTGACCGCGTCTATGACGGCGCCCCGGAAGCCGGCTTTCTCCAGTGTTCGGACACCCTGTATGGTGGTTCCCCCCGGAGAGCATACGGCGTCTTTCAGCGCACCGGGATGGCTGCCTGTTTCCAAGGCCAGCCGGGCGGTGCCCGCAAGCATCTGGGCAGCGTATTCCAGGGCCAAAGCTCTTGGCAGGCCGCAGGCTACACCTCCGTCCGCCAGGGCTTCCAGGAAGAGGGCGGCGAAAGCGGGGCCGCATCCGGCCACGGCGGAGCCTGCATCCATCAGCTGTTCTGAAAGAGCAGAAAAACGTCCTGCTTCGTTACAGGCATCCAGAAACTGTTCTTTTTCTGTTTCACTGACATTTTTGCTGCAGGCATACAGAATCATTCCCTCCCCTATGGCGGCGGGGGTGTTTGGCATAATACGGATGACAGGGTAATCTCCTCCTGCCATTTCCTGGATTCTGGCAATTGTCAGTCCTGCCGCCATTGTCACCAGGACGAAAGGCTCCTCCCTGGCAGTCAGCACCGGACGGATTTCTGAGAGCATCTCCTCCATCATCTGGGGCTTGACGCCCAGAAAGATATACTTTGTCTGTCGGGCGACGGAAATATTGTCAGCCTGCCGGGCGCCCAGTTCTGCCGCCAGCAGTCTGGACTTTTCCGGGGAGCGGTTGGTCAGAAAGATCTGTTGTCCCTCCAGCTTACGCCCCACTGCCCGGGCCAGGGCAGATCCCATGTTCCCTGTTCCGATAAATCCCATGGTTATCTTATTGTTCTCTTGATTCATATTATTTCTCCTGCTCCAAAGGAAAAAATCCTCCGTCTTGCATAAAAAGAATTATACCGCGCCATCTGCAAAGTTCCTTCTTAACAGTTCCTGATTAGATGCGAAATTATCTTACCTGTCCTTCTCCGTAAATAACATATTTGCAGCTGGTCAGTTCGCTCAGGCCCATGGGGCCTCTGGCATGCATCTTCTGAGTGGAGATGCCGATTTCCGCCCCCAGTCCGAACTCGCCGCCGTCCGTGAAGCGGGTGGAGGCATTTACATATACTGCCGCCGCATCCACGGTATCCAGAAATTGCTGTGCTCTGAAATAATTGGCGGTGACAATGCTCTCGGAGTGGCCTGTTCCATGGGCGTTGATAAAGTCCACGGCCTCCTCCAGATTTTCTACGGTGCGCACGGCAAGAATATAATCCCCATATTCTGTGTCCCAATCTTCCTCTGAGGCAGGCAGGGCACGGGAGCCCAGAATTGCCAGGGCCCCCTGGTCTGCCCGCAGTTCCACTTGATGCCGGTCCAGAAGCGGAAGGGCTCTGTCCCAGAAAGCTTTCGCCACATCCTTGTGTACCAGGACGCACTCGGCGGCATTGCACACAGAGGGACGGGAACATTTGGCGTTGTACAATATTTTGGCTGCCATATCCAGGTCTGCTCCGCTGTCCACATAGACGTGGCAGACTCCTTCTCCGGTGCGGATCACAGGCACACTGGCCTCTGCGGCCACGGCGCGGATAAGGCCTGCGCCGCCCCGGGGGATCAGCACATCCACACAGCTGTTCAGATGCATCAGTTCCCGGGCAGTCTCCCGGCTGGTGTCCTGGACCAGGCTGACAGAGTCCTCCGGCAGCCCTGCCTGGGCCAGCGCTTCCCGCATCAGTGCGGCGGCGCAGCGGTTGGAGTGAATAGCTTCCCGGCCTCCCCGCAAAATACAGGCATTGCCGGATTTCAGGCACAGTGCAGCGGCGTCCACCGTCACATTGGGCCTGGCTTCATAAATGATAGCGATTACGCCCAGGGGTACACGGCGTCTGCCGATGATAAGGCCGTTGGGTCTGGTGTCCATTCTGTCCACCTGTCCGATGGGATCTGCCAGGGTTATGATCTGCCTGACTCCGTCCACGATTCCGGCGATCCGTTCCGGAGTCAGGGTGAGCCGGTCCAGAAGGGCAGGCCGCATTCCTGCCTCCCTGGCTGCGGCGGTGTCCCTGGCGTTGGCTTCCAGCCATTCCCCCTGTCTTTTGGACAGAATCTCTGCAATGGCTTCCAGTGCGGCGTTTTTCCTGGCTGTTCCAATGGTGGAAAGGATCCGGGAGGCGGATTTGGCCGCCAGACCCTGTTGCTGCAATGTACTCATAAATGTCACTCCTTCTCTGGCCTGGACTTTTTTGCGATAAAACGTGTACCGATATCTTGTCCTTCCACAATATTATAGAGGGTATCCATTTTGGCGCCATTGGCGATAACCATGTCGCAGCCGGCCTCCATGGCGGTGCGTGCGGCGGAGAGTTTTGTGGCCATGCCGCCGGTCCCTCTCCAGGTGCCTGCACCTCCGGCCATTTCCAGGATGTCCGGGGTCAGGGCCTCCACCCGGTGCAGCAGCGTGGCCGTGGAACTGGTTCTGGGATCCGCATCGTACAGCCCGTCAATATCGCTCAGCAGCACCAACAGATCCGCATGGCAGAGCCTGGCCACAACGGCGGAGAGGGAATCGTTGTCTCCCAGCGTCTTCTGGCAGCCGGTTTCAATTTCGGCGGAGGAGACAGAATCATTTTCATTAACCACGGGTATTACACCCATCTCCAACAGGGCGGAAAAAGTTCCCCGCAGATGTTCGGCCCTTCCTGGATCGTCCACATCATTTTCCGTCAGCAGGATCTGGGCGGTGGTCTGGTTATACTCGGCGAAAAACTGATCAAAAATATGCATCATCCTGCACTGGCCCACGGCGGCGGCGGCCTGTTTCATCCGCAGCTGGCTGGGGCGTGACTCCAGGCCCAGCCTGGCTGTACCTGCGGCAATGGCCCCGGAGAATACCAGGATCACTTCCTTTCCCGATCCCCTCAGGTCAGAGAGAATCCGGGACAGATGTTCCATCCGGCGCAGGTTGGGCGCCCCTGATTCATGGGTCAGTGTGGAAGTGCCGACTTTAACTACAATACGCATTTGCTTTTCTCTCAAAGATAGGCCTCCTATGCATAGAATCTTCGACTCAGTATAGCACAGGGCGGCAGAAAAAGGAACCCTGCGCTTTTAACCTGTGCATAGGAACAGGGAAGCAGCAGTCTGGTTGTCACAGGAAGAAAATTCTGTTAGAATATGGTTGTGCCCGGTATGGGCTTTGTCAGCGGGAGGGGATGTTGAGCAGCGTTTTGGCAATTTCCAAGTGTTACAGGGGGTATAGAAAGAGGAGAGATGATGCGGGAAAAAGTGTGGAGCAAGAGAATTCGGGGTATAATGCTGGCGGCGCTTCTTCTGGCAGGCTTAGGAGCCTGCGGGAAGGAAACACAGGGGACAGATCCGTCTCTGGCGGCAGGGGGGACGCATTCGGAGACAGTAACGGAAGAGGCAGCAGAAGGAACAGCAGAAGCGACAGAGAACGCTTCCGGGGCAGAAGAGGGTTCAGAAAGAGAGAATTCTGCCAAAACAGAGCAGGGGGAGGCGGACGTCTCCGGGATTTCTGCAGAGGAAGAAGCGGATCCTCTCTATTCGGTTACGGAAGAAAATGAGAATCCGGATTTTCTGATGGAAGGCCGGCCGGAGGTGCCGTACTGGTTTCCGGAACAGCTTCTGGCATGGGAGCCGGAAAAAGATGAGGATCTGAGATTTCACAGGAGTACTGTGCCCCTGGCAGAGCGTGTGGATTTGTCAGAGCTCGAGACGGTGAACAGTACCCAGAACAGGGATACAAAAGTGATGGCGATATCCATTATGAACAGGAATACAAGCGGGAATACACCCCATGGACTGAACCGGGTGGATGTGAACGCTTTCTCATACTGGCAGTATGTGGACACCCTGGTGTACTGGGGAGGTTCTGCAGGAGAGGGGCTGGTGACGGCGCCTGGGGCGGATGTGGTGGATGCAGGGCACCGGAACGGGGTAAGGGTTCTGGGAACGGTGTTTCTGCCCCAGACATACCATGGGGGAAAGATGGAATGGCTGGAGACATTTTTGACCAGGAATAAGGATGGGAGCTATCCTCTGGCTGACAAACTGGTTGAGGCAGCCCGGGTCTATGGATTTGACGGATGGTTTATCAACCAGGAGACGGAGGGGACGGCCCAGGAGCCGCTGACGGAAGAGCATGGGGCCCGGATGCAGGAGTTTCTGGCCTATTTTAAGGAGCAGGCGCCGGAACTGCAGCTGATCTATTATGACTCAATGACAATAGACGGAAAAATGAAATGGCAGAATGCACTGACGAAAAAGAATATGGCCTTTCTGAGAAAGGAGGACGGAACCAGAATTGCAGACGGGATGTTTATAAATTTTGGGTGGACGGACTCAGGAATGGTCTCCAGTCAGCTGCTGCGGTCCTCGGCGGAGCTGGCCCGGCAGCAGGAGATTGATCCTTATGAGCTCTATGCGGGTATTGACCTTCAGAGCAATGGTTATGGCACCATGGTCAGGTGGAATCTGTTTGAAAATCCAGAGGGAGGAACACACACATCTCTGGGGCTGTACTGTCCCAGCTGGGCTTTTTTTGCTTCCGATTCGGTGGAAGAGTTCTGGCAGAAGGAGAACAGACTGTGGGTAAATGCCCAGGGGGATCCTTCTGCCCAGATACAGGCTGCGGGAGACATTCAGTGGAGAGGAATATCCACCTATGTTGTGGAGCGGACGGCGGTGACGCAGCTTCCTTTTGTGACCAATTTCTCTACGGGAAACGGCAGGGATTTTTACAAAAACGGTCAGCGTATCAGCCGCATGGACTGGAACAATCGGAGCCTTTCCGATATTCTGCCCACATATCGGTATCTCATTGAGGATGGGGAAGGGAACCAGCTTGCGGCAGGCCTGGATATGGGAGATGCCTATTATGGAGGAAGCAGTATTCTGCTTCAGGGCAGCATGGAACAGGGAAAAACGTCCGTGATAAAACTGTATGCCGCCGGACTGCCTCTGGCGGACAGGATGGTATACACAACCACAGCCAAGGCTCTGGGGGCGGAAGTGGCACTGGAGGCGGTGCTGTCTTTTGAGGATGGAACGGAGCTTGTGCTGGAGGGGGACAGGAAAGTGGGCAGTACCTGGACCACAGTGTCCTATGATCTGTCCGGGGCAGGGGGGAAGACGCTTCGGGGGCTCTCTTACAGACTTACGGCGGACCAGGATGTGGCAGGCCTGCAGCTGCGACTGGGCAATATCACCATGGCGGAGGAAGGAACCCAGGGACAGACTTTGGTTCGGGATCTGCAGGTGCTGGACAGCGAGTTTGACCAGGAAGGAAGATATGCGGGAGTGCGGCTGGCCTGGGGGGCAGATGGACCTGCCCATGTGTTCGAGGTGTATCGGGTCAATGAGGATGGGAGGAGATCCCTTTTGGGTGTGTCTAACACGGACAGCTTTTATGTCCATGGGCTGCCCCGGATCCAGGGGATGGAACAGACAGTTTTCCAGGTGGTGCCGGTGAATATTCTGGGGGAGGAAGGGGAAGGTGCCCTGACTTTCGTGGAGTGGCCGGATGCCCAGGCGCCAAGAGTGGATTTTGCCGCGGAGGTGACTCTGGCAGCGCCGGGGGAGACCATTGCTTTCCACAGTATCTGTTCCCAGGAGGTGAGTAAAGTGTCCTGGTCATTTCCGGGAGCGGAGACAGAGAGCAGTGAGGGAGATACGGCCACGGCCACCTATTCAAAGGAAGGCGTGTATGCAGTTTCCGTCAGGGCGGAAAATGAAGCCGGAACCGGTGAGTCCTCCCGTGAGGGATATATTGTCATCACGCAAAAGGCTTCAGAGGGACTGGCTCTTCTGTCCCAGGGAGCGGCTGTGGAAGCGGATTCCTATGTGAACGAGCAGGAGAGGCCGGAGTTTGCCGTGGACGGGGACAGGTCAAGGAAATGGTGTGCGGTGGGAAGTGCACCTCATGAGCTCACACTGGATCTGGGAGAGGTGCACACCGTCAGCGGAGTGAAGCTGTACCACGCACAGGCGGGAGGTGAGGGCGAGGATATGAACACGGAGGCATACACCATCTTCACGAGCCTGGACGGTGAAAGGTTTGACGAAGCGGTGCGCGTAACCGGGAATACCGCCGGTGAGACAGAGGACGCCTTTGCGCCGGTGGAGGCACAGTATGTGAGGCTGGTGGTGGATAAGCCCGCCCAGGGAACGGACAGCGCGGCAAGGATCTATGAGATGGAGGTCTACGGACTGGAAGGAAAACTGCAGGAAGACTGAGAGTATTTTAAAACTATGGACTGGGGGCATGACAGTGAAAGAGAATGGCGAAATTCAGGATAGGATCCGGGGATGTATGTTTGGCGGAGCAGTGGGAGATGCGCTGGGTTATCCGGTAGAATTTTTAGTTGAGGAAGAGATATTTTCCCAGTACGGGACAGGTGGCATCAGGGCATATGAGACAGATAAAAAAAGCGGGAAAGCGCTTATCTCGGATGACACCCAGATGACATTGTTTACGGCCAATGGACTTCTGGTGGGGGATACCAGGGGGAAGCTGCAGGGGATCCGGGGCCGTTTTCGGAGCTGTGTGGCAATGGCTTATCAGGACTGGCTGTGTACCCAGGAGGCGGATTTTTCTCAGGGGAGAAAGCGGGCTCGCGGGTACCGGTCCGGTGGAATCTCCTGGCTGCTGGATATACCGGAACTGTACAGCAGCAGGGCTCCGGGAAACACCTGTCTCTCCGCCCTTTGCCAGCAGAAAAATGAAAGTGAACCTGTGGAAGATTATGTGAAAGCATCTCAGAATGACAGCAAGGGATGCGGAGGTGTTATGCGGGTGGCGCCGCTGGCTCTCCTGGGGCCTGGCAGGAGGATGGAGCTGTTGGATTGGGAAGGGGCGCAGATTGCGGCAGTGACCCATGGGCATTCCCTGGGGTATATGCCCGCGGCGGTGCTGACGCATATTCTCAACAGGATTGTGTATCCGACCTGTTCCATGTCGCTGAAGGAGATTGTGCTGGAGGCAGAAAAAACGGTGACGGAGATATTTGCCGGGGATGTCCATCTCAAGGAACTGAAGGGCGTTGTGGATCTTGCAATGGAACTGTCAGAGAATGCGGAGAGTGACCTTGACAACATACGCCGTATCGGTGAAGGCTGGGTGGCGGAGGAGACACTGGGTATTGCCATATATTGTGCGCTGCGTCATCAGAAGGATTTTTCTGCAGGAGTAATATCAGCTGTAAATCATGGCGGTGACAGCGATTCCACAGGAGCGGTGACAGGAAATATTCTGGGTGCGCTGGTTGGATATGCTGCTCTGGAGGAGAAATGGAAGAGGAATCTGGAGCTTGCGGATGTTGTCATAGAGCTTGCGGATGATTTGTATCATGGCTGTAGGATAAGTAAATCCAGTGCTGACTGGGATCCGGACTGGATAAGAAAGTATGTGCATATGCACTGGAAGGAGGAGCCTTCCGGTGCCCGGTCCCATACGCTGCTCACAGCCGTAAAAGGGGATATCACCCAAAACCATAATGTTCAGGCGGTGGTGAATGCAGCCAATACCAGTCTGCTGGGGGGAGGAGGCGTGGACGGAGCCATTCATCGGGCGGCCGGTCCGGAGCTTCTGGCAGAATGCCGTCTGTTGAAGGGATGCAGAACGGGCAGTGCAAAGATCACAAAAGCTTATAATCTGCCCTGTGAGTCTGTGATCCACACGCCGGGGCCCCACTGGAACGGGGGCGGCTCCGGGGAGCGGGAACTGTTGGCTTCCTGCTACAGGTCCTGTCTGGAACTGGCTGTGGCTCATGGGATACGCAGTATCGCATTTCCGTCCATCTCCACGGGAATCTATCGTTTTCCGGTGGCGGAGGCGGCACAGATTGCCGTAAAGACGGCGGAGGAGTTTACTTCCAGTCATCCGGGGGCGTTGGATGTGATAAAGTGGGTGCTTTTTGACGATAATACATATGAGATATACCGCGGGGAGATTGGGGCCCGGAGAGTACAGTAAGCGTAGGTGACATATAAAGAAAAAGTTTGCCTGCTGGAAAAAATATGCTATAATAAGCCATATTCAGGGGATGCTGTAAATAAACCGGTGACTTGTCCAGGGTGGGTGTGCGGCAGAGCGTGAAGGGTTGGACTTTGCGTTTTCCCCGGCATGAAGGAGATATCACATTATGGAAAAGATCATTTTGACAGGAGACAGGCCCACGGGAAGGCTTCATGTGGGCCACTATGCAGGTTCTCTGCGCAGGCGGGTGGAGCTTCAGGATTCTGGAGAGTACAGCAGGACCTTTATCATGATTGCCGACGCCCAGGCGCTGACGGATAATATTGAGGAGCCTGAGAAAGTACGGCAGAATATTATCGAGGTAGCTCTTGACTATATGTCATGCGGACTTGATCCTGCCCGGTCCACCATGTTCATTCAGTCTCAGATCTCGGAACTGTGTGAACTGACTTTTTACTATATGGATCTGGTGACTGTGGCCAGGCTGCAGCGGAACCCCACGGTGAAGAACGAGATCCAGATGCGGAATTTTGAGGCCAGCATACCTGTAGGGTTTTTTACTTATCCAATCAGTCAGGCGGCGGACATCACAGCCTTTAAGGCAACTACGGTTCCTGTGGGGGATGACCAGCTTCCCATGATCGAGCAGACCAGGGAGATTGTGCATAAGTTTAACACGGTCTATGCGCCGGTGCTGGTGGAGCCTTCCGCCCTTTTGGCCGCAAACGAAGCTTCCAAGAGGCTTCCAGGCACGGATGGAAAGGCCAAGATGAGCAAGTCTCTGGGCAACTGTATCTATCTGGCAGATTCGGCAGATGAGGTTCGCGCCAAGGTTATGAGCATGTTCACGGATCCTCAGCATTTGCTGGTCAGTGATCCCGGGCACCTGGAGGGAAATACGGTGTTCACGTATCTTGACGCTTTCTGCAAACCTGAACATTTCGGCAGATACCTTCCTGATTATGGGGATCTGGATGAGCTGAAAGCTCACTACCAGCGGGGAGGTCTGGGAGATATGAAGGTGAAGAAGTTCCTGAACAATGTGATGCAGGAGCTGCTGGAGCCCATACGTACCCGCAGAAAGGAACTGGAGAAGGACATTCCTGCCATCTATGAGATACTGAAAAAAGGAAGCGAGGAAGCCAGGGAGGTGGCTGCTGAGACCTTGTCCCAGGTGAAGAGTGCCATGAGGATTAATTATTTTGAGGATGCCGATCTAATCCGGTCCCAGAGTGAAAGATTTGGAAGAAACGCGCAATAATTGCCGCGGCGCATCTAAAGAAATAAGGAGGAAGTAACTGATGACATGCCGGGCGGGAAGTGCTGCTTTTTGCCCGGCTGTTTTGTTCGCCGCTGTCAGAAAGCGGATGGGAGGATTGATATGAAACTGCAGACGGAATCGGAGAAACTGGATGAGCTGAGCATGGAGGAGACAGATGAAAAAAGCGGGGCGTCGGGTAGGGAAAACGGGACGGAGCCGCTGAAACCCTGGATGATGGCACTGATATTTCTTGGACTGGCTGTGACCGCTGCGGTTATCTGTGTGATTATTTGGCGGTTTACACATTCGGACAAGCCGGAGGGGTCCGGGTCCCTGCCTTCTTCGGAAATGGCGCAGGGACTGGAAGGCGGGGAAGAAGGTGAGAAGGGTTCTGCAGCGGGACAGGAGTCGGGTATTGAGAACGAAGGGGAGAATGGTCAGGAACCGGGAAACACCGCGGGTATAAGCTCCAGTTCCGAGCCGGATAGCGAAAAGGAAAGCAGCCCTGAGCACGAAGCAGATCAAGATATTCAGGAACCTGAGACTGGGGCTGGAAGCGAGACAGGAGCGGGAACCGGAGGAGAAAACGGTACCGGAATGGGTACGGGAAGCGATATTGGAACAGGCGTTGGAAGCGGGACAGGAAGCGGTGTGGGAACTGGAACCGGAGCAGGAAACGGTACCGGAACAGGTACGGGAAGCGGTACTGGAACAGGCGTTGGCAGCGGGACAGGAAGCGGTGCGGGAACTGGAACCGGAGGAGGAAACGGTACCGGAACAGGTACGGGAAGCGATACTGGAACAGGCGTTGGAAGCGGAACAGGAAGCGGTGCGGGAACTGGAACCGGAGCAGGAAACGGTACCGGAACAGATGTTGGAAGCGGAACAGGAACTGGAACCGGAGCAGAAAACGGTACCGGAACTGAAACCGGAAGCGGCGCGGGAACTGGCGCGGGGACAGAAACTGGCACAGGAACTGGCGCCGGAGCGGGCCAGGAACCGGAAGGAAGCGCAGGAAACAGCGCCGGTCAGGAGGCTGGGGCAGGAACAGGAGCCGGCGCATCTCAGGGGAGTCAGCCCATGACTTTTGATGCCAGACAGGATTCCGTGACGCCTAAGGAGCTGGTAAACCTGCGTTCTGCTCCAACTACAAAGGATCCGGCAAATATTGTGACCCAGGCCAAGAACGGGGAAGTTCTTGCCAGAACAGGAATCAACGAGGATTCTGGCTGGTCCAGGATTGACTATAATGGACAAACTCTCTATGCAGTGACACAGAACCTTTCCATTGACTTGAATTACACACCTCCCGTCCAGGCAGCCGATCCCAATCAGCTGACTACGGCAGACGGAAGGGTGATTGTCTTTAAAAACTGTGATGAGTGGGTTACTCCCAAAGAGTATGCGAATCTGAGAACAGAGCCCAGTACTTCACAGGGAGATTCCACGGTCAGCTGCCGATTGAACTACGGGGAGAGGGCTCATCGCACGGGATGGAGCGAGGATACCGGCTGGTCCAGGGTGGAGTACAACGGTCAGGTGCTGTATGTGGTTTCCAGCCTTGTATTTTCAGTGGAGGAAGCACAGCAGTAGAACCTCTGAATAGATTTTTTTATGACAGGAAATAATGTGGAGGAGAAATAGTTTTAGGTAGTAAATATTGTAAACATTATGTTTGATCTTTAAACATTATGTTTGATCTTTAAACATTATGGCCTGGAGGAAAATCTATGAACCAGAAAATGGGAAAAGCCAGTGTGAAGCCGGATAATCCGGTATATATCTTAAACAGCGCAAGTGTGGTGGGCACCAAGGAGGGGGATGGCCCCCTGGGACTTTTGTTTGACAAGGTGGGAGAGGACGATATGTTTGGGTGCAAGACCTGGGAGGAGGCGGAGAGCAGCCTTCAGAAACAGGCGGTGGGTCTGGCCCTGGACAAGGCGGGACTTGTGCCGGAAGATATTTCTTTTATCTTTGCAGGAGATTTACTGGGCCAGTCAATCGCCACATCTTTTGGCATATCGTCCTTTCAGATTCCTCTCCTTGGCATGTACGGCGCCTGTTCCACCTGTGGCGAGTCGCTGCTTCTGGGAACCATGGCGGTTGCGGGTGGATTTGCGGACCGGGTGCTGACAGTGACTTCCAGTCATTTTGCCAGTGCGGAGAAGGAATTCCGCTTTCCCCTGGAATATGGCAACCAGCGCCCGCTGTCGGCTACGTGGACGGTGACGGGCAGCGGCGCCTTTGTGCTCACAGGAGATGCCTGTGACGGGGGAATGAAGCCCCGGGCCCGCATTACAGGGGCTACAGTGGGAAAGATTGTGGATTACGGTCTGAAAGATTCAATGAATATGGGGGCCTGTATGGCGCCGGCTGCGGCTTCCACCCTGGAACAGCACTTTGTTGACTTTGCAGGTCAGCCGGGAGATTATGATAAGATTATCACAGGGGACCTGGGAAAAGTGGGCCGAAGAGTTCTGACAGACCTGATCCGGGACAGGGGGTATGACATTTCGGAACAGTATATGGACTGCGGTATCGAGATCTATGACGGAGACACCCAGGACACTCATGCGGGAGGCAGCGGCTGCGGCTGCAGCGCCGTAACCCTGTCCGCTTATATATTAAAACAGCTTCAGGAGGGCAGCTGGAAAAAGGTACTGTTTATGCCCACAGGAGCTCTTCTGAGCAAGACCAGTTTCAACGAAGGGATGAGTGTGCCCGGGATTGCTCATGCACTGGTTATAGAAAGCGTGTGAGACAGGAACCAGGAGGACAAAAGATGTTGTGGAAAGCGGTGGTCTGTGAGGATGATCCGGTTCAGAACAGGAACCTGGGTCGTATGGTGTGCGGATGGGGGGAGACCCAGGGGCTGGAACTGCAGATTTCTTCCTGCACAGATTGCATTTCCTTTCAGGAAGTCTGGAGAAAAGAGAAGGATTTTAATCTGATTTTGCTGGATATTGATCTGGGCCAGGGGATAAACGGGATGGAGCTGGCGGAACAAATCCGGCGGGAGAATGAGAGCACAGCCATCGTTTTTGTGACAGGACTTTCGGAGTATATGAGCCGGGGATACGACGTGCAGGCGCTGCACTTTCTGGTGAAGCCTGTGGAGGAAGAGAGACTGTGGTCTGTGCTGGACAGAGCCTTGAGGATGGTGGAGAAGAAGGAGGCATTTCTGCTGCTGCAGGAGGAGGGCAGACTGGAGAGAATTCCTGTGGGACGTATTCTCTATGCGGAGGCTTTCTCCCACACGTCGGCGCTGTGCCTGTCTCCGGAGAAACCTGGAGGAAAAGTTTTGAGCAGAGAGGTACGGATGAACCTGGGGGATCTGGAGAAGGAGCTCCCCTCCCACTGCTTTCTGCGCTGCCACAGGTCCTATCTGGTGAACTTGGGGAACATCCGCAGGATAGAGAAAAACCGGGTTTTTCTGGAGGGAGTTTTGCCGGTTCCGGTGAGCAGAGAGCGACGCAGGGCGCTCTTCCAGGAGTTTCTGGAGTACCATAAAGGGAGCATTTCCCAATAATGTGTGAACGTCCCAAGAGTAACTAAAATAGCTGAAGGCAGGAAATAACTATGTTTTTTAAGTTTCCAATACTGGCCCGCAGGATATTTTCCTCCTGCCAGGATGCGCAGATGGAAAAATATCAGGCTGAAGTGGAGAATATGTACCTGCAAATGCGGACTCTGCGGCATGATTTTAAAAATCATCTGCAGGTGATGAAGGCCCATCTGGAGCTGGAGGAATACCGGGAACTTGGGGAGTATATTGTCTCTCTGAGCGATGCCCTGGTGGAGGTGGAAAAGCTGATTGAGACAGGAAATGTGCGTCTGGACGCCATTTTGAACAGCAAGATTTCCCTGGCGCGTTCCCTGGAAATCGGGGTCAATGTGAAGGTGGTGCTTCCGCCCAGACTGCCTGTCACAGATTATGATTTGTGTACTCTTCTGGGCAATCTTCTGGACAATGCCATCGAGGGCTGCCAGACCCAGAGAGAGGGGGAGGAGCGGTTCCTCCGGGTCTACATAGGACTGCTGAAAGAGCAGCTTTATATCTCTGTGTCAAATTCCCATGCAACAGTGATGAAAAAGGAAAGGGGGAGATATTTTTCCACCAAGGATCCCGGCAGGGGGCTTGGGATTGGGAGCATTGATGGCATTGCTGCCAGGTACAATGGGTATGTAAACCGCCAGAATGACGATTCTGTCTTTGCCACTGAAGTTCTGCTGCCCCTGGAGTGGGAAGAAGGGACATAACCTGCAGGTTTTTGGCATGCATGATCACCCATTGTGCAGTTGGCGTTCCTACAGATACCGTTGGGGCAGAAGCCTTTCCTTTTTGTGGGAGCCTGTGTTAAAATCCAACCAGGCTTATTTGGGAAGTGTTGCGGACACTTTTCACACAGGAAAGGAGAGGAGAAACCTGAATCAGTGAAACTCATTTGCTTTGAACTTTGACAACTGCACATTCAATCA
>OFFG01000563.1_pt1 | contig 30409 bp, 21 predicted proteins | sample 1521331 | NCBI WGS metagenome assembly OFFG01 (sample SAMEA3504129, study PRJEB24116) | mouse gut metagenome | biome: mouse gut; feature: mouse-associated habitat; material: faeces | place: Denmark | collected 2011 | reverse complement strand
CAATATTCAGGATGTCGGGGGCGGCGTTGTTGGCCACGCGGGTGTTGACCACGGTGTAGATGTCGTTCCAGGAAACCACCTCCACCTTCAGGTCGATGCCTCGTTGGCGGCGTTGAAGGAAAACAGGCCAGCGACAAGCATGACCCGCTGCCCCACGGCGGCGCCAAAGGTGTAGCAATACAGGGCGATGGCGCCCAGGATGGACGCGCTGCCCACCAGGTCGAAGTTCCCCCAGCGGGAGGGGGCAAAGATGGCCAGGACGCACAGCGCCGCGCCCACAAAACCGGCCGCCGCAATCATCCCGGTGTTGGCCAACGGGTTATCCACGCTGACCATACCGCTGACGATGGTGAGGATGGTGCCCACCAGGCCCAGGATAGCGGCCAGGGCGCAGAGGTAGCCGCCGATCTTCAATTTCTTCATGATACCTTCTCCTCCTTCTTCTTGGCAGAGGACAGCACATACATGACGGCACAGGCCGCAGCCAGCACACCGGAGCCAACCTCCAGACCCATGTAAGTGGCCCGCCACCAGGTCATCCGGGAGCCAAAGTGGGTGGTCGCGTTATAGCGGTTCATCAGATGGCTCTCGCTCCACGCGAAGATGTTCTTGTGGACGGCGTCCTTCAGCTTGAGCTGGAGGTTGGCGTCCCCGTCGATGAGATGGGCATTCAAGGGGTCGCTGTACATCTGGTTGGCGAACAGGAAGCAATTCTCCAGGGTGGTGCTGGTGTAGAAATTGCCCTGGCCGCGGGTATCGAAGCAGGTGGTGCCCGAGTTGAGCACGGCGGTCCACAGATCCACATCGTCGTAGATGTCCGTGACGGCGTAGCCGATGAAGCCCCACTCGTTGGCCAGGATCTCGGTCATCAGGCCGTAGCTGGAGGTGCACTCGATGGCGCCGATCTTGGAGAAGGAAGTCATCAGGCCGCGCATACCGGCATCGTAGTCGGCGGTGTCGTACTTGGTGGCCTCAAAGGCGATCTGGTAGGCCCGCAGCTCCACCTCGCGGGCGCGCTGCTCCGTCATCCAGGGGGACACACCGCCCCGCTCGGACTCCTGGTCGTTGAAGGCGAAATGCTTGGGCGCGGCCACCAGGCCATACTCCAGCGCGCCGATGGCAAACTCCATGGCGGCCACACCGGACAGCACCGGATCCTCGGAATAATACTCGCCGTTGCGGCCGTTATAGGCGTGGCGGTGGGTATTCAGGCCGGGGCCCCACAGGATGTTGATGCCGGTGAACAGGGACTCGATGCCCTCGAACTGGCCCAGCTCATACATGAGCTCGGGGTTGAAGGTGGACGCGCCCATGGGGGCGTTGGCGAACACCTCGGGGTGCCAGTTGCCGTTGGGGTCGCTGCTGGGGATCGCCCAGGGGGCGTCGGGATCCTTGGAGGCGTTCAGATTGACGGCGATGCCGTTGCCCGCGTTCTCCGTCATATAGGTCTCAATGGCGCCGATGGAATCGGCCCCGGGGATGGACGGGCCGCCGAAGGAGAAGATGTACATGGCCTCCTCCAGGGTGAGCTGGTCCAGCAGCTGGTCCCACTTGGGATCGTCGTAGGGCACGCCGTACATCTCGTGGAGCTTGATGCCGCTGTCCACGCCCCACTTGATCGCGGAGGTGTCGTCGCCGGTCTGGAGCTCATAGATCTTGCCGTTGAGGGCGTCGATGAGCTCGGGGTTGGTCAGGGTCATGTTGTCATAGGTCTTGGGAAAGGTGCCCGCCCAGTCGGAGCGGGTCAGATAGGTGACCTCGCCAGGCTGGTAGTAATTCCAGTCGGAGTAGGGCAGCTGGTTCTTGATGGCATAGCCGGTCTTGGACACGGAGAACATGGTCTTGGAGAGGAAGCCCTCCGTGATGTTCTTCCTGTAGGCCTGGGCCTTATTGCCCTCGCCCACCATCTTGGAGGCGTCCATCCCCTGGGCAGCCATGATGGCGTTCAGCGCATCGTGGGCGCCGTTGCCCACGGCAAAGTAGTAGTCGCCCGGGTCCATGATGTAGGTGCCCTCGCCGTTGTTATAGCTCTCGTCATAGCTGGCGATATACTGCAGGTCCACCTTCACGTCCACGGTCTGGGACTCGCCGGGGGCCAGCACATCGGTCTTCTCAAAGTTCAGCAGCTGGATGGCGGATTTCTCCACGCCGCCCGGCGTGTAGGGAGCCTGGCCGTAGATCTGCACCGGGGTCTTGCCCGCGGCGGAGCCGGTGTTGGTTACCTTCACGGAGAAGGTTGCGAAGGCGCTGGGGGAACCGTTGCCGTTGGCGCCGATCTCAAACTTGGGCTCGCCCTGCATCTCATAGCTGAAGGTAGTGTAGCTCAGGCCGAAGCCGAAGCCATAGGTCACCTCGTCGTCGTAATTCCAATTGCCGCTGGAGGCATAGGCTCCGGCGGGGGAGTCGGCGCCGCCGGTCCCGGCCACGCAGTCGTAATACCGGGTCTCATAGTAGCGGTAACCCACGTAGATGCCCTCCGCCTCGATGGCGTAGGCGCCGGGATTGAAGCCCAGCACGCCGCCGGTGCGGACGATGGTGCCCTCGGTGTTGGCGTAGTACATCTTGCCCATGTTCTGCATGGCGGGGGCGGACATGTTCCGGGCGGTGAAGATGTCAAACAATCCGCCGGAGGGGCTCACCTTGCCGCTGAGTATGTCCGCCACGCCCAGCATACCGTAACAGCCGGGGGCGCCAATCCACAAAATGGCGTCCACATCCGGATCGTCCTTCAGCGAGCCAATCTCCACCGAGGCGGAGCTGGACACCAGAACAATCACCTTGTCGGAACACTCCTTGGCCAGGGCGATTATGTCGCGCTCGTTCTTGGTCAGGGAGAAGGGCTCCCCGCTTTCAAAATCCAGGCCGTCGGCCACGCCGCCGGGCAGATAGTCCAGCTGCTCGCAGCTGGGCCGGGCGATGACCACGATGGCCGCGTCGCCGTATTGGGCGAAGCTGGACTTAAAGCCGGAATTGACGCCCTCGATCTCACTGATCGAGGGCTCGCCGGGGTTATAAACCTCGGCGGCGGGCTCGTTCTCGTAGTGCACATATGTCTCGCCCAGCTTGTCATATATGTCGATCATGGTCTGGTTCAGGTTGAAGCCCGCGCCGTCAAAGTCGAATTCGTCGCCGCTCCAGCCATCTACAGTGGGGGAGTTGGCCGCGCCCCGGGAACCCACGGTCCAGGCGATGGTGTTGGCAAAATCGGTTTTGCTCTTGCTCAGGGCCTGCTCCAGGCTGATATAGCCTCCAAAGGCTTTGACGCCGAAGCTGGAACCAAGCAGGTTGCTGTGGGAGCGGATGCCGAACAGGGTCACATTGGAACCCGAGCCAAGGGGCAGCGCGCCGTTGTTCTTCAGCAGGACGCTGCCCTCCGCTACCTCCCGGCGGCCCAGGTCGATGGCCGCCTCAATGAGGGCGTGGGAGTTGCCCGTGCCGTCGGCGTTCAGGAACTCCTCCGGGGGAGTGAATTTGTCATAGAGCGGATTGTTGGCGTCATGTTCGGAAACGAACCCCGAACTGATGGTGCCCAGGGCGGTGTCGATGGTGCCTGCGTTGGCCTCCAGAATATTTCCCAGCAAGAGGGATACGCACAGCACCAGCACCAGCAGGGCAGTCAGGCCCCGCCACAGGCCGCGTTTCGTTCTGGCAAGCATAATTTTCACTTCTCCTCCTCACAAAATCGTACCAGCAGGCGTTTTCTCCGGCGGCCCCACGGGCTTAAAGCCAAAAAATGTGGTGTCGGGGGCGCGGGTCCCTCCTTTCTTGAAATCGCGGACACCGCCGGGAGCAGCCGCATACCGGCCACACGAATCAACTGATTCTTCCGCTATTATATCCGGGTCAATGTCGATTGTTAACAGAAATTTACGGGTTTTCCCGGGATAGTTGTAGAATATCACAATACCATTGACAGGACGGCAGGGGCGGTGTAGGATAGTCATCATGATATATTCTCTGTGGAGGGCGAGCCATGATGGACCAGCGCAATTCAACCCGCGAGCGCATCCTGAGCGCGGCGGAAAAGCTGTTCGCGGAAAAGGGCTATAAGGAAACCACCACCCGGGAGATTGTGCGGGAGGCCGGGGCCAGCCTGTCCTCCCTCCAGGCCCACTTTCAGGGAAAGGAAAACGTCTATTTCGAGGTCAGAAGCCAAGCCATTGAAGAACTCTACCAGTTCATTCGGCCCAGTCTGGAAGAAGTGGCATACATGGATAGACTGGGCCAGCTATACGGAGAGACAGCCTGGAACCTGCTGCATGAGGTCATTTCGAAATATACGGTGTGGTGCTTCGACCCCAAAAATCGGTACGCCATCACCCTGGTCAGCCGGGAACTGCTGGACGGCGCCCCTGTTCAGGGCCTGCCTGAGGAGAAAATCGAGGCCAGCCTTGCCGCCGCACAGCGGCTCTTCCTGCGGTATGTGGGGGTCGAGGAAGGAGATTGGGCCCTGCTGGCGGGGCACACCGTTTTCCTCTCTATAATCAATATGGCAGGGGCCAGCCATAAAAACATCTGGCCGGAAGCCAGATACTTCAAGTTTTCCCAGACCCAGGAGCAGGTCAAATACCATGTGAAAAATTATGTCCTGCTCACGCTCCGGGCTTATCTGGATATTCAAAAGGCCGCCCTCCGGGGAAGTCCGGCTTCCGCGGACAGAACGGATACAGCTGAACCAGGATAGATTTCTGTCGGAGGAACACCCTATCCGATATGCCGCCGCCCCAGTTCCTCTTTGTGGAAACAGCACAGAAAGTCGCAAATATCAGCGGGATTTATGTTGACAACCGACATAGACATTATTATAATAGGAAGGAATCATTTGATTCTTCCATGCGCAACCGGGGGTGCGGGAGGATGAATTTGAGAACAACAATCAACCTGAACGCGGGCTGGACATTCACGGGCCCGTCTGGCGGGCCACGCCCTGTTGCCCTGCCCCACACCTGGAACGCCATCGATGGCCAGGACGGGGGGAACGACTACTGGCGGGGGACGTGCGTCTATGAAAAGGGGTTTCCCAAGCCGGAATTCGGGGCGGACCAGCGGGTCTACCTGGAGTTCCGGGGGGTGAACGCCTCCGCGAAGGTGGAGCTGAACGGCGCCGAGGTGGGCGCCCACGACGGCGGCTACTCCACCTTCCGCTGGGACGTGACGGACCTGCTCCAGGACGAGAACGCCCTCACCGTCCACGTGGACAACAGCGTCAACGACCGGGTGTACCCCCAGAAGGCGGACTTCACCTTCTACGGCGGCATCTACCGGGACGTGCTGCTGCTCCTTGTCCCCAAGGACCACTTCGAGCTGGACTACTGCGGCGGCGAGGGGCTGAAAATCACCCCCGGCGTGGACGGGAAGGACGGCCGGGTGCGGGTGGAGACCTTCCACCATGTGGAGGGCGCCCAGGTACGGGTGAAGCTGACGGACGCCGCCGGTAAAACCGTGGCCATCGGCACGGGGACGGATATCACCCTGGCGGTGGCCAACGTCCGGCTGTGGGACGGGGTGAAAGACCCCTACCTGTACACCTGCGAGGTGACGCTGGTGGTGGACGGCGAGGAGGTGGACCGGGTGTCCGCCCGGTTCGGGGTGCGCACCTTCCGGGTAGACCCCAAGGAGGGCTTCTTCCTCAACGGGCGGCCCTATCCCCTGCGGGGGGTGAGCCGCCACCAGGACTGGAAGGGCATCGGCAACGCCATCACCAAGGAGCACCACGACGCGGACATGGCGCTCATCCGGGAGATGGGGGCCAACACCATCCGCCTGGCCCACTACCAGCACGACCAGTATTTCTACGACCTGTGCGACCGGTACGGCATGGTGGTGTGGGCGGAGATCCCGTACATCTCGGAGCACATGCCCAATGGCCGGGAAAACACCCTGTCCCAGGCCAAGGAACTGGTAATCCAGAACTATAACCACCCCTCCATCGTGGTGTGGGGGGTGTCCAACGAGATCACCATCTCCACCAAGGACAAAAAGGACATGCTGGACAACCACCGGGTCTTGAACGATTTGTACCACGAGCTGGACCCCAGCCGCCTGACCACCCTGGCCTGCTACGCCATGTGCGGGCCCTTCAACCGCTCGGCCCACATCACCGACCTTGTGAGCTGGAACCTGTACCTGGGCTGGTACGTGCCGGGGCTGTGGCTCAACGACCTTTGGGTGGGTTTCTTCCACCTGATCTATCCCAAGCGCCCCCTGGGCTACTCCGAGTACGGCTGCGAGGCCATGCCCAACCTGCACTCGTCCAAGCCCCGCCGGGGGGACCACACGGAGGAGTACCAGTGCGTATACCACGAGTATTTGCTGAAATTTTTTGAAAAGCGGCCCTATATGTGGGCTACCCACGTGTGGAACATGTTCGATTTCGCGGCGGACGCCCGGGACCAGGGGGGCGAGCCGGGGATGAACCACAAGGGGCTGGTGACCTTTGACCGCAAGACAAAGAAGGACAGCTTTTACCTGTATAAGGCGTGGTGGAGCGAGGAGCCGTTTGTGCACATCTGCGGCAGCCGGTATGTGGACCGGCCGGAGGCCGTCACCACGGTAAAGGTATACTCCAACCAGGAGAAGGTGGCGCTGTATGCCAATGGGGAGCTGGTGGAGGAGAAGAGTGGGGACAGGGTATTTGAGTTCCAGGTGCCCCTGGAGGGCAAGGTGGAGCTGGAGGCGGAGGCGGGCCGGTGCTCGGACCGCTGCGTCATCCGTCACGTAGATGAGCCAAACCCCGCTTATAAACTGCAAGGGAAGAGTTCTAACAGCGCCAATTGGGTATAAAAGAAGCGAAAGCGACCCGGCCATGCGCCCAACGCGAGCGTGACAAAGAGGAAGCGCGGAGCCGTCGCGAGCAGCACGGATGGACCGATGCGAGGGCGCTGTGTGCCGGTGGCACACGTCCAGCGCCGACCGAGCCGAAGGAGAGACTCGAGCGCAGGCCCGCGCAAGCGGGCCGGAGACCAGGCCGAGTCGGAGGGAAGCCGTGCGTCGCGAGCAGGCGCAGCGTGACAATGAAATAGAGGAGGAGATTCCATGAGCCAAGAACCCAGCGCCGGCCTGAACCGGGCCAAACCCTATCAACTGGTGCTGTTTCCCCTGAACAACGGCGCCACCAACGTGTATTTTGTGCTGATTTTGTCCTACGTGGCCCAGTTCGGCTCCAGCATCCTGAAGCTGGGCATGTTCGCCTCCATCATGGTGACGGTGATGCGTGTGGCGGACGCCGTCACCGACCCCATCATCGGCGCCATGATGGACCGCACCAGCACCAGGATCGGCAAATTCCGCCCCTTCATGATCCTGGGCAGCGCCGTCATGGCGGTGAGCGTTATCGCGCTTTATGTGCTGCTGCCGTTCATTCCTGAGAGCATGATGTGGCTGCGCTACGTGGCTTTCGTGGTAGTGTATTTCGTCTGGGTCATCGGCTACACCTTCCAGACCTCCTGTACCCGGGCGGGCCAGACCGTGCTCACCAACGACCCCAACCAGCGGCCCATGTTCACCATCTTCAATACGGTGGGCTCCCTGCTGGGCATGGGGGTCATGCAATTCATGATCCCGCTGGTGAAGGGGATGTACGACGTGAAGGACGCGGCGGGCAACGTCATCACCTCCGGCTACGCTGATCCCATGGTGTACCGCATCATCACCCCCATTGGCATCGCCATTTCCGTGTTCCTGACTATCCTGGCCATCATCGGCATTGCCGAGAAGGATAACCCCAAGTACTATGGTATCGGCGGCGAAAAGCAGGAGAAGGTGAAGCTCTCCGAGTACGTGGAAATCATCAAGAACAACAAGCCCATGCAGCGGCTGATGGTGGCGGGCGCGGGGTGCAAGCTGGCCCTGGCCATCGCTACCAACACCACTGTCCTGCTGGCGCTGTACGGCATCCTGATGGGCAACTACAACTCCCTCTACCTGCCCATGATGGTGCTGGGCTACGTGTGCGCGGTGCCCTTCTTCCTGCTCAGTATGCGCACCTCTCAGAAGCTGGGACAGCGGGCGTCCCTGGTGCGCTACGTCTCCGTAGCCCTGGGCTGCTACGTGGGCGTGCTGGCGCTGCTGCTGTTCAGCGACCACGGCACTCCGGCCCGTATGCTGTCCTTCCCCTTCCAGGGCGGCGGTGCCATCAACCTGTACACCATCCTGTTTATCATTTTCTTCGGTATCGGCTACGGCGCGTACTACGCCACAGCGGATATGCCCATTCCCATGGTGGCGGACTGCTCCGACTACGAGACCTACCGCTCCGGCAAGTACATACCGGGCATCATGGGTACCCTGTTCTCCCTGGTGGACAAGCTGGTGTCCTCCCTGGCCCAGACGCTGGTGGCGTTTATTTTCCTCATCTGCGCGGGCCTGCACGAACTGCCGGACGACGGTACGCCTTACTCCGGCGGCATCAAGGTGGCGGTGATCGTGATGTTCTGTATCATCCCCATGCTGGCCTGGGCGGCCACCCTGCTGGCCATGAAGGGCTACTCCCTGACTGGCGAGAAGATGAAGACCATCCAGGCGGTGAATGCCGCCCGGAAGGAGGCTGTTGCAGGCGGCATGAGCCTGGGGCAGGCCATGGAATCTATCACAGACGAAACAGTGGGCAAAAAATGATGAGATCACTTGGATAAATCAACAGCTCCACATTTTTTGAGGTGCTTACGCGCAATGCTGTAACAAAATATTTCTCAATCATTCGCCTCTGAAAACATGAAATAAAATGATACAGTATGTTGAAAAAGGGTGGCTTTTTGTCATTGTGGAACACACCCGAATCCCCTATTATTTATTGTAGGATTTGTACAAATCCAGGCTCTGATTGATTGTGACCGTCAAGTAAAATGACAGAGGGAGAGATTGTTATGGTAAAACGCACCAGAGTTAAAAACCCGGATGCCGTTACGCTGCGAGACTGTTTCGGCACCACCGCGCTGTCCACTGTAAATGGGCTTTGCACCGTGTTCATGTCCAGTCTATTCATGCAGTATATGACCGACTATGCGGGGCTGGGCGCCATGGGAGCCACGCTGGCCACATCGCTGCTCCTGTTCGCCCGCATCTTTGATGCGGTGGACGATCCGATTCAGGGATTTGTGATGGATCGCGGGAAGCGGACCAAGATCGGAAAATACAAGCCCTTCTTCCTCCTCAGCATCCTGCTGACCGGCATTGGCTGCATCCTCCTCTACTCGCTCCCGTCTGCCTTTGCGACAAAGCCGGTGCTGATTGTCGTGTGGGTCATCTTCTTCTACCTCATGTTCGACGTTGGCACGTCTTTCTACAAGGATAACCTCCTGTTTCGGACGATGACCAATGACCCCAATGAACGCTCCAAGCTGGTCATCGGCCCCCGGGTGTGGACCATGATGCTGGGTGTTGTTACCTCCGCCTTTACGGCCGTGCTGGTTACGGTGAACGAAACGGTTGGGAACTATCACGACTCGTTTGCCATCCTGATCACCGTTATTGTTGGCGCGGCGATGGTGATTGCCCTGATCGGCTGGTTCTTGGTCAAGGAAAAGCACAGCGCGCAGGGAAATGAGGCAGAACCGGTAAAATTTAAGGACTTCTTCCTTCTGTTCAAAGAGAACAAGCCCATGGTGATCTATTATTTAAAGGGCATCTTTGCCGGCTTTATCTGGTCCCTCATTTTCGCCACCCCTGCGTACTACATCAAATGGGGCTTCTGTACTGACCTTGCCACCGGCGTCACCAACATGGAGCAGTATGGTGTCCTCAACGGCATTTCCTCCATGATGATGCTCATCCCGCTGCTGTTTGGCGCGGTCATTGGCCGCCCGATCCTGAAGCTCTTTAAGAATAACCCGATCAAAATGACCTGCTCCCTGCTGGTCATGCAGTCGGTGGGCGGCCTGATCCTGTTCATTGCCCAAATGACGGGGCTTCTGGCGAAAACTCCCGCGCTGTTCTTCATCACCATGTTCATCATGGCGGTGGGGGTGGGAACCGACTTTGTCCCCCAGTCCATGGTGGAGATGGAAATCATGGACTACAACATTTACAAAACCGGCAAGGATCGCTCCGCCCTGACCATGGTGGCCGGCGGCTTCATCGTCAAGGCTCAGGCGGCGCTTTCTGCGGCAATCATCGGCTCTGTGCTCATGGCGATCGGCTACAACGTAGACCCCGTCACCTCTGATTACCTGGGCGAGCTGTCGCAGATCCCCACCATGCTCAACTGGTTCATCGTCATTATGGGCCTGGTCCCCGCAATTCTCGGCGTGATATCCGCCCTGATCCTGCGTAAATACCCCATTAAGGAAGACGAGCGCAGGAAGATCCGCGAATGCCTCGATCAGCGCAACGCAGGATAAAGCTCAGTCCTCCGAATCGTGCCGGCGGTACTCCAACGGTGTGAGATGATACTCCCGCTGAAATACTTTGTAGAACTGCGTCCTGTTCTCGTATCCCAGCGATGCTGCGATCTGGCTGACCGGGAATTCCGTGTTCCTCAGCAGACGTGCAGCCTCAGCCAGCTGCACCTTCTGGCAATACGCTTTGAGGGTGTACCCGGTGTGCCTCTTGATGATGCGGGAGATATGCTCACAAGAGTAGTTGAGCGCCTCCGCAAGCTCAGTCCGGCGGATGACCCCGTGTTGTGCTTCGATCAGCTTCTTGGCCTGCTCCACGGCCATCAGCTCCCGGCTGTGCCCCAGCGAAACATGGGTGGCCTTATAGACATCGGGGCTTTCCAGCGCGGCAAACAGCCGAAGTAAAGAGGAATAGATGTCAAACTGATAGCCAATCCGCTTCACGGAAAATGCGCGGATCAGCTCCTGGGTCAGCTGCGGGATCGCGTCCGTCCCCAGAAGGGTAAAGTCCAGGTAGTCCTTTTTATAGGCGGCGCGCTCCGAAAGGTTGTCACTGAAAAACTGATTGAGGATGCTTTTGTACTGGAACGGCGGCGGAAATGATTTGGGCCACTGCGTCAGCAGCGCGGGGTCGATGCCGATGTAAACGATATCCGCGTTTGACATATCTGTTTCCCGGTGCATGGTATTTCGGTTGAGGAGGCAGAGGTTCCCCTGAGTATAGGCGGTCTCTGCCTCCTCAATCATGACCCGGACGTCCCCCCGCTGCACATACATCAGCTCGAAGAAGTTATGCTTGTGCATATAGGTTTCATGAAAGAACTCGCTTCTTGCCGGAGTGTGGACGCAAAAGGACCACGTATCCATATAGTTGGAAAACAGGTACTCCTGGGGCGTATGGATGCTGGTCACCACCGACAACGGAGAAAAATAGTCCCGCTCGGCCGTATGGTCGCGAAGATAGTTCGGGCCATGGCTGTCGGTTTGATCCCGCATCTCATCAATGCTGTCAAAATACAGATGTGTCATGTTTTCCATGCTAACGCCCCCTTGAGGGCAGTATACCACAAAAATGCGCGTTTTTAAAGGAGGAACCACCATTGAAACGGCAATGCTACAATCCCTATCTCCCCAGCTGGGAATACATCCCCGACGCTGAACCGAGGGTGTTCGGCGAGCGGCTGTACATCTATGGGAGCCATGACCTGTTTGGAGCCAAGGAATACTGCGAGGGCAATTACGTCTCCTGGTCGGCCCCGGTGGGCGACCTTTCCGACTGGCGGTACGAGGGCGTGATCTTCAAAAAAGAGGATACCCCGTGGAATCAGGAAAAGCTGTCCTACTATGCCCCGGATGTGGTGCGCGGCACGGATGGGCGGTATTATCTCTACTACTCCGTGGCCAATACGTCCATCACCTCCGTTGCCGTGTGCGACACCCCCGCGGGGAAATATCAGTATTTGGGCGACGTCCATTTCCCGGACGGGCGGGTTTATGGCTCAAAGCCGGAAGACTGGTTCGTGTTTGACCCCGCCGTACTGGTGGACGACGATGGACGTGTTTTCCTCTATGTGGGGAGCGGTCAGGCGTCAAACGGGAACTTTGGACACGAGATCAAAGGCCTGTTTGTGATGGAACTCGCGCCTGATATGCTGACCATCATCAGCGAGCCGACGATTATCATGCCGGCGGATTTTGATCCCAAGAAGCCAAACTATTGGGAGGGCCCCTCCATCCGCCACATCGGTGAGTGGTATTATCTGGCCTATCCGGCCACTAATATCACCGGCCTCAATTACGCTATGAGCCTGTTTCCCGACAAGGGTTTTGTCCACAAGGGGCCGATCCACTCCTCCAGCGATATCGGTTTGAACGGCAGAAAGCTCATGGACGCCGCCTATCCCATGGGCAACAGCCACGGCGGCATGGTGTGCGTCAACGGCCAATGGTACATATTTGACCACCGCACCACCAACGGAGTGAAAAAGAACCGGCAGGCCGTGGCTGAGCCCATTGAGATCCAGGAGGACGGCACGATTCAAATGGTGGAGGCCACAAGCTGTGGATTGAACGGCGGCCCCCTGAAGGGGATCGGGACCTATCCGGCCTACATTGCCTGCGTCCTTCATCACGCCGGGGTGTTTGGCATCCGCAACCCTATGGGCGGGCCTGAGATCACCCAGGACGGCCCGGACTATGAACCGCCGGAGCCCGAGGGCCGTGAAGTGACGGTGGACACGGAGCTTACCGCGCCAACGGCCTATGTCTCCAAAATGAAGAATGGCAGCGTCGCCGGGTTCCGATATTTTGACCTGGAAGCAACCACGCGCATCGACGTGACGGTTCGCGGCGGAGGCGGCGTACTGGAGCTTTTGCCCGGGGAAAAGGGTGTCGTCATAGCTTCCATTTCCATTGCCGCCGCGGACAAATGGACGGCTGCCGGCACGAAATTCAACGCCAAGCGGCTGGCGCTGGAAAGCCGCCGGCCCATCGGCTCCTGCCCCCTGTATTTTCGGTATAAGGGCAAAGGCGCCCTTGATATTTTGAACTTTACACTCGCATAACGAAGGAGGATAACCATGGACTGGACACCAATTTGGCATCAAGCCGCCGCCCCCGCATTCGCTATGGGCCTGTTGGCAGGGAAAAAGAAAACGGTGGTGTTTCATGTAACGCCCCAGGTTTCCGGCGAGAAGCTTCGGGTTCGTTTCTCAAATCACTATGGGAAGAAACCCTATGCCATCGGCGGACTGACCGTATGGGCGCAGGGGAAGATGCACCCCATTACAAGCGGCGGCAGCGGCTCCTTCTTTGTCCCCGTGGGGGAAAGCTGCTATTCTGACGAGATTCCGCTCCCGGCGGCCCAGGGCGAGGAGCTGGAGATCAGGCTCTATTATGCGTCAAAGGTCATGGACAGCAATATGACCGAGGAGGCCGCCGTTGTCTACCCGGGCGATCACACCGGGGACAAGGAGCTTCCCCCGGCCCGCAGGGAGGGCTATAAGGAGCAGTACAACCTCTATGAAGCCGTTCCCGGGATGGATCAGATTGATGTGCTCACCGGCCAGCCGTCGAAGATCATCGCAGCCTTCGGGGACAGCATAACGGCCATGAACCGCTGGGTGAAGCCGCTGCAAAAGCGCCTATCCGACGCCTACGGCGGCCGGTACGCGCTGATGAACGCCGGTATCAGCGGGAACTGCCTGCTTTATGATGTTCCAGGGCTGATGGGGGCTTCCTACGGGGAAAAAGGGGTATCCCGGTTTGAACGCGATGTGCTCCGCTTTGACGGCCTCCACGGGGTGATCCTCGCGCTGGGGGTCAATGACGCGGCTTATTACTCCAAAAAGACAGAGGCGGCCATCTCCCTGGAAAAATACGCGTCTGCCGTAACAGGCGTTGTGGAGCGGCTCCACAAGATGGGCGTCCGGGTGATCGCCCAGACTCTCCCGCCCCGCATCGGGTTTGTGAAAAAGGGCTATACCCCGGAGATGGAGGCCCTGCGGGTCAGCATCAACGGGTGGATCAGGGAAAGCGCGATGTTCGACTACGTATTTGACGCGGACGCCCTGCTGAGGGATCAGAACGATCCCTCGGTCACCGATGAGCGCTACCATCAGGGCGACCATCTGCACCCGAACCAGGCCGGCGGTACGCTGCTGGCACAGGCATACGATTTGAAACATCTGACCGGGGAGGCGTAGGCATGGGCAAGAAGTATTTTACGCTCAGCTTCGATGATGGGCTGGAGCAGGACAAACGGGTGATCCGGCTGATGAAGCAATACGGGCTCAAAGGGACTTTCAACCTCAATGCCGGCCTGTTCGGCGCCCGCGGCGAGGTGAAGGGGATCGGGACCTTCTCCTTCCAGGACTGCCCCGAGGGGGTAAAGCACAAGTGGCCCTTCTCCTATGTTCAGCACAACCGGATCCCAAAGGACGAGGTGCTCCAGGTCTATGAGGGGATGGAAATTGCCACCCATGGCTTCCGGCATGAATCCCTGGGCGCTGTCAGCGAGGACGAAATGCGCGCGTCGGTGGACGCGGACAAGGCCGGCCTGGAAGGGCTCTTTGGCGCCCCCGTCGTGGGCCATGCTTATGCGCAGGGCTCCACCTCGCCGGCGGTGCAGGCGTATTTGAAGGAACGGGGCTACCGGTATGCCAGGGCGGTGTTTCCCTCCGGCGGCTATGAGTTCCCCGAAAACCCGCTGAACTTCCGCCCCTCCACCTCCATCATTTTGAAGGACGCCATGAAGCTGGTGGAGCGCTTCAAGCGCGAGGAGCTCCAGGACCGGGACCTGCTGCTATACCTCTGGGCGCACAGCTATGAAATGGACTACGAAAAGGGCAATGCCAGCTGGGATGCCCTGGAACGGCTTTTTGAGGCCATCGCGGGGCGCAGCGATATCGTATACTGCACCAACAGCGAGGCATTCTCACATATTTGAGGGGGCGCAGACAGATGAAAAAACAAAACTTCAACACGGGCTGGCTGTTCAGTGCCGTGGGCGGGGAGCAGGCCATGAAGCCGGTCACGCTTCCCCATGACGCGATGCTGTACGAGAAACGCTCGAAGAATGCCGCTACAGCGGGGGCCTGCGGATATTTTCCCGGCGGCGCCTATGTCTATATCAGACGGCTTCCCGTGCCCGAGGAGTGGCGGGAGCAGTCCGCCGTCCTGGAATTTGAGGCGGTCTATCAAAACGCCCAGGTGTTCGTGAACGGCACCCTCGCCGCCGAGCAGCGGTACGGCTATATCAGCTTCTTTGTGGCGCTGGAGCAGTATCTGAAATACGGTGAGGAAAATGAGATAAAGGTGATCGCCGACAACTCGGCGGTGCCCAATTCCCGCTGGTATTCCGGAAGCGGGATATATCGGAACGTAAACCTTTTCCTTGGGGATCGGAACCATATCATCCCCGACGGCCTATTGATCTCCACCTCCGGGAACAACACGGCCCATGTGAAGGTGTCGGTCACCGGCGGCGACACGGTTCGGGTTTCCATCCTGGACGGCGAAAGCCTCGCGGCGCAGGCCGAGGTGCCGGTAAAGGACGGGACAGCTTCCGTGGACATCCCCGTTTCCCAGCCCCGGCTTTGGGACGCAGACCACCCCGAGCTGTATCTGTGCCGGACGGAGCTGCTGAAGGATGGCGAGGTGGTTGACACGGCGGAGGAGCGGTTTGGTTTCCGCACCCTCAGCTGGAGCGTCAAGGGCTTCTTCGTGAATGGGCAGGAGACGCTGCTTCGCGGCGCCTGCATCCACCACGACAACGGCATCCTGGGCGCGTGCTCCTTTGAAGCTGCTGAACTCCGCCGCGTCCGGCTGCTCAAGGAGGCCGGCTTCAACGCGATACGTTCCTCCCATAACCCGGCGTCCAAAGCCTTGCTGGATGCCTGTGACCAGCTGGGTATGTATGTCATGGATGAATTCTGCGACAACTGGCTGGTGCATAAAAACCCCTACGACTATGCGGACAAGGATTTCCGTGCGTGGTGGGAACGGGATCTCACTGCCATGGTGATCAAAAACTACAACCACCCCAGCGTAGTCATGAATTCCATCGGGAACGAGATCTCCGAGCTGGCCATCCCCGAGGGACAGGAGTACTGCAAAAAGCTGGCCGTCCTGGCCCGGAAGCTGGATCCGGGGAAAGCCGTGACCCTGGGTGTCAACCTGATGCTGTGCAGTATGTCGGCCAAGGGCGGCGGCATATACGGCGACAAAAAGGACGGGAAAGAGAACAAGAACGGCAGTCAGACCATGGATAATGTCCCTACCAGCGCGTTCTTCAATATGCTGATGAACATGGCCGGGGGGATGATTGAAAAAATGGCCGCCAAGCCCGCCGCGGATAATGCCACAAAGGTGTGCTTCTCCTACCTGGATATCGGCGGATATAACTACGCCGCCTCCCGGTATGAGAAGGACGGCACACTTCATCCGGACCGGGTTATCGTTGGCTCCGAGACCCTGCCCAAAAACCTCTATCACAACTGGCAGCTGGTGAAAAAGCTCCCCTATGTCATCGGCGACTTCATGTGGACCGGCTGGGACTACCTGGGGGAGTCCGGCATCGGCACCGTCCGCTACAAAAGCTTCAAGAATCCCGGTCAGGACGCGCCTATCATTTCCGGCGGCTGCGGCGTGATCGACATCTGCGGAAAGCTCCGCCCCGAGGTGCAGTGGAACCGGCTGACCTGGGGACTGGATCACACCCCCGGTATCGGTGTGGAACCGTATACCCACGCCGGGGAGACGGGCTCTGTATCCATGTGGCGTGACACAGACGCGGTGGCAAGCTGGTCTTGGGCCGGCTGCGAGGGGAAGCGGAACAAGATCACCGTGTATTCCGACGGTGACACGGCGGAACTCATCATAAATGGGCGTTCCTATGGGAAGAAAAAGACAAAGGAGTATAAGGCCGTCTTCAAACACATTGCCTATGAGCCCGGAACGATCACCGCGATCAGCTATGACAGTGCCGGGAAAGAGCTGTCCCGCACCTCCATGAAGACTGCCGAGGGCGCCAGCGAACTGCGCGTGGCTGCTGATCGGAGCGCCTTGAAGGCGGGGACGCAGGATCTGGCTTATTTGAGCATCGACCTGACCGGCGCGGACGGGATCACAAAGTCTTCCGAGGACACCGCAGTTACGGTGGAGGTCAGCGGCGCCGGCGAGCTGCTGGCCCTTGGCTCTGCAAAGCCCAATATGGGGGAGAACTTCTTCTCCAATACCCATACCACCTATTATGGGAAAGCGCTGGCCGTTGTCCGCGCCGGAGACGCCCCCGGCGGGATCACGGTGACTGTGCGGGCAGATGGGATGCAGGCCAGGACGGTCGAACTGAACGCGATCTAAGCGGAGCAAAGAAGGGACGTTATGGACAAAAAAGAAACTGGCTTCTGGAACACCCCCCTCACCAGCTCGCTGGTGGGATCCCAGAGCGCAAAGCTGCCGGAAATGCTGCTGGGCTACTTCATCGGCCCCTTCGGGGCGCTGCTGTCCTCCGGCATCTTCACCAGCATCCTGCAAAACTACTTCACCGATGTGCTCAAGCTGGATTTGAGCTTCCTCACCGGGTTACAGCTGTTTTCCACCATCCTGATCGTGGCGGCCAACCTTGTGGTGGGCCAGCTTATTGAGCGCACAAAGGCCCTGGCGGGCAAGGCCCGGCCCTGGGTGCTGCTGTCTGCGCTGACGCTGAGCGCGGCCAGCGTGCTCATGTTCATCGTCCCCTTCCAGAGCCCCACGGCAAAAATGGTGTGGATCGCCATCGCCTATAATCTCTACTACGCGGTGGCCTATCCCATCTACAACACCGCCAACTCCACCCTGATCCCTGTGTCCACCCGGGACAGCAAACAGCGGGCCACCCTGGCTTCCTTCACCAACGTGGCGGGCCTGGGGGTCATGGGTGTGGGCTCCATGGTGTTCCCCATGCTGGTGTCCTTTGCCCTGAAGGAAAACCAGGGGCTTTGGTTCATGACCATGCTGGCTGTGGCAATATTCACCGCCCTGACCATCTTCCTCCAGTTCAAGTTCACCCGAGAGCGGGTCACGGAGGAGAGCATGGGCACAGCCGGCAGCGACGCCCAGGACAAAACGGCCACCCTGGGGGAACAGCTCAAGGCTGTGGCCAGCGAGAAGTGGTGGTGGATCACCATGATCTTTTACATGGGCTTCCAGTGGAGCGGGGCCATGAAGAACGGCTCCATGGCTTTCTTCTGCAAATGGGTGCTGGACAACACCTTCTTTGGCTCCGCCGACGCCTGGGGCGCGTCCCAATCCCTGCTGGCGGTGCTGGGGGCCATCCCCATGGCGGTGGCGGCGGCGCTGGTGGTGCCGTTGGCCAACAAATTCGGCAAGCGCACCGTCACCATCATCGGCATGGTGGTCGGCGTCATCGGCGGCGTTATTGCCGGGCTGGGGCAGGGCCAGATCGTCCCGGTGGCCGCAGGCGTGGCGATCAAGTGCCTGGGCTCCGCCCCGGCGTGCTACCTGATTTTGGCCATGCTGGCGGACGTGATCGACCACATCGAATTTAAGAGCGGCATCCGCACAGACGGGCTTACCATGTCCATCTACAGCTCCATCATGGTGGCCGCCACCCCCATCTGCAACGCGATTTTCAGCGCCATCCTGAACGGTAGCGGCTATGCCCAGGGGGCCGACGTGGCCCTGGGCACCGCGGGGCAGACCGCCGCGGCCCAGGGAGCCATCACGGTGAGCTATATCTGGATCGAGACCATCGCCTACGCCCTGTGCGCGGTGCTGATGCTGCTGTGGACGGTGGAGAAAAACCTCCCCGAGGAGCAAAAGGCCATCGCGGAGCGCAAAAAGTGAGGGGGCGCGGCGTGAAAACAAAGCAGGCGCTCAACCCCTATCTCCCCAGCTGGGAGTATATCCCGGACGGCGAGCCCCATGTGTTTGAAAACCGGGTCTACGTCTACGGTTCCCACGACAGGTTCAACGCGCCCATCTTCTGCGTCAACGACTACGTGTGCTGGTCCGCCCCGGTGGACGACCTGTCCGACTGGCGGTATGAGGGCGTGATCTACCGCAAGAACCAGGATCCGAAAAATAAGCTGGGCCTGCGGCTGCTGTTCGCCCCCGACGTGTGCCGGGGGGTGGACGGGCGGTATTATCTCTACTACGCCTTTGACTTCATGGGGATTATGGGGGTGGCCGTCTGCGACACCCCGGCAGGGAAATACCAATTCCTTGGCCATGTCCATTATCCCAACGGCACTGTCTGGGGACGGCGGAAGGGCGACCAGTTCCCCTTCGACCCCGGCGTGCTGGCGGACGACAACGGGCGGATCTGGCTGTACTCCGGGTTTTATACGCCCACGCCCGCCTTCGTCACCGGCTTCAAGAAGCTGCGCAATGACGGCGGCACGGTGGTGGAGCTGGAGCGGGATATGCTCACCATCAAGGGGGAGCCCCAGGTGATTTTTCCCAAGGAGGGCCCCGGCTCCTTCTCCAACCACGAGTTTTTTGAGGCCAGCTCCATCCGCAAGGACGGGGACAAGTACATCTTCGTCTACTCCTCCCGACACAACCACGAGCTGTGCTATGCGGTCAGCGGCCGGCCCGACGGCGGCTTCACTTTCGGAGGCACGCTGGTGAGCCAGGGCGACCTGTTCCTGGACGGCAACGAGGACGAGCGAAAGGGCCTGAACTACCTGGGCAATACCCACGGCGGGCTGCTGAACATCGGGGAGGACTGGTATATCTTCTACCACCGGCAGACCAACCGCCACTCCTATTCCCGTCAGGCCTGCGCGGAAAAGCTGGTTCGCAGCCCCGACGGCTCCTTCCGGCAGGCGGAAGTGACCTCCTGCGGGCTGAACGGCGGGCCGCTGCGAGGCATTGGGCGCTATCCGGCCTATATTGCCTGCAACCTGTGGAGCAGGGATGGCGTGGGGCGCTACGACTGTCCCAGTCCCCGAAGGGCATTTGCCGCCCACCCCTATTTCACCCAGACGGGGAAGGACCGGGAGGGGAACGGTGACCAGTACATCGCCAATATGCGGGACGGCGCTGTGGCAGGCTTCAAGTATTTTGACATCCGGGGGGTCAAAGCTGTATCGGTGGAACTGAGCGGCACCGCGGAAGGAGAATTTTTACTCTCCGACACGCCGGGCTTTCAGACGATATCGGCGCGTATCCCGTTGAAGCTGATCGATGGATGGGCAGAATTTCGAGCAGGCTGTGCCTTAGATAACGGGGCACGGACGCTGTATTTCAAATTCTGCGGAGTGGGAAGTGTTGACTTCCACTTCTTTTCGTTGGAGGGAGCAAAAGATGAAAGCAAATCAATTTAATGACCACTGGCAGGTAAAGTACTTGGGGGAACGGGCGCCTGGCGTTCCCATCAGCCTCCCCCACGACGCCATGCTGTCTGAGCCCCGGACGGAGTTGTCCGCCGGGGGTATCAATACCGGCTGGTACGAGGGGCGGGACTATCTCTACACCAAGGTTTTTACGCCGGACAGAGCGCTGACGGATCAATGCGCTGTGTTGGAGTTTGAGGGCGTGTACCACAACGCCGAGGTGTGGCTCAACGGGGAAAAGCTGGCTTTCCGGCCCTACGGCTACACCAACTTCTATGTGGAGCTGACGGGGAAGCTGCGGGCGGGGGAGGAAAATACCTTGGAGGTCATCGCCCGCAACGCCGACCAGCCCAACTCCCGCTGGTACTCCGGCGCGGGCATTTACCGGCCTGTTGTCTTGTGGACGGCGGATCGGGAGCACATCAAGCTCAACGGGGTGAAGATCCGCACACTATCCCTGGATCCGGCCCAGATCGAGGTGCGGGTGGAGACGGAGGGTGCGGGGCCGGTGTCCGTGGCCGTTCTGGACGACGGACGAGAGCTGGCCGCCGCATCCGGGGAGACCAAGGGGCAGTTTACATTTACCATGATCCTGGAAGGGGCTAAGCCCTGGAGCCTGGACGATCCTCAGCTCTATGCGTGCCGGATAAGGTTTGGGACGGATGAGGTGGTGGAGACCTTCGGTCTGCGCACCCTGGAGTGGGGCCGCCGCGGTCTGCTGCTCAACGGGGAGCGGGTCATTGTCCAGGGGGCCTGCATCCACCACGACAACGGTGTGCTGGGGGCCTGCTGCTACGAGGACGCGGAGTGGCGCAAGATCCGCATTTTAAAGGAAAACGGCTACAACGCCATCCGCTCCGCCCACAACCCCTGTTCCAAGTTCCTGCTGGATGCCTGTGACCATCTGGGTGTGCTGGTGATGGACGAGTACATCGACCATTGGTACATCCATAAGACGGAACATGATTATGTGGATTACTTCATGGAGTGGTGGAAGCAGGATTTAAAGGACATGGTGGACAAGGACTACAACCACCCTTCAGTTATCCTCTACTCCACCGGCAACGAGGTGTCCGAGACCGCCCAGGAAAAGGGGATCAAGCTCACTGCCGATCTGACGAACCATCTCCACCAGCTGGATGATACCAGGCCCGTCACCTGCGGCGTGAACATCTTTTTCAATTTCCTGTCCTCTGTCGGCTTTGGCGTCTACAGCGACGAGAAGGCAAAAAAAGAGGCCGAAAAGGCGGAAAAGCTGAAAGCCGCCGGGGCGGTGCCCAAGAAAAAGAAGGCGGTGGGCAGCGAGTTTTTCAACAACATGGCGGGGCTGTTTGGGGACAACTTCATGAAGCTGGGGGCCACCCTCCCCCCCTGTGACTGGCGAACCCGGGACGCCTTCGCCAATATGGACGTGGCGGGATACAACTATGGCATCTTCCGCTATGAGGGCGACCTGAGAAAGTACCCGAACCGGCTGATCCTGGGCAGCGAGACCTTCTGCTCTGATGCCTACCGGTTCCGGGAACTGGCGAAAAAAGAGCCCCGCATCGTGGGCGATTTTGTGTGGGCAGGTATGGACTACCTGGGCGAGGTGGGCATCGGCTCCTGGGAGTACCAGGACTACGCGCCGGACTTTGGCCACGGTGTGGGCTGGGTGTCGGCGGGTTCCGGCCGGATCGACCTGACAGGCCGGCCCTTGGGCGAGGCGCTGTACACCCGTGTGGCCATGGAGCAGGACAAGGGCCCGTACATCGCCGTGTGCCCGGTGAACCACACCGGCGACAAGCACTCCCCCTCCGCCTGGAAAATGTCCAACGCCATCCCCTCCTGGAGCTGGCGGGGCTGCGCGGGCAAGAGCGCCAACGTGGAGGTCTACGCCCGTGCCCACAGCGTGGAGCTGCTGGTGAATGGCAAAAGCGCAGGCAAAAAGGAGCTGAAAAACGACTGCATGGCCAAATTCCGCAGCACCTATGAGGACGGCACAGTGGAAGCGGTGAGCTATGACAGCCATGGACAGGAGCTGGGGCGCTGCTCCCTGCGCACCGCATCCCCGGAAACACAGCTGCGGGCTGTACCCGAGGAGGCCGCCGTGGAGCCGGGCCGCCTGTGCCATATCAGACTGCAATACACCGACGAAAGCGGCACGGTCAAGCCGCTGGAGCGGGGCATCCTCAGCGTGAAGGTGACGGGCGGCAGACTGCTGGGCCTGGGCAGTGCGTGCCCCTACAATGAGATCGGCTACACCACAGACCGTACCGACACCTATTACGGTGAGGCACTGGCTGTCGTGCAAGCAGGAGAAGGTGCGGAACTCACCCTGGCTGTTGCAGACGGCAGATACGCAGGGAGTGTTACCATCCCTGTGATCCACTGAGGAGGATAACAATATGCTCTATATTGGCATTGATCTTGGCACCTCCGCCTGCAAGCTGCTGCTGGTGGACGGGAGCGGCGCGGTGCTCCGCGAGGTCACAAAGGAGTACCCCCTGTCTTTCCCCCAGCCGGGGTGGAGCGAGCAGGCCCCGGAGGACTGGTGGAAGGCAGTGATGCAGGGAATGTCGGAACTGCTGTGTGGCTTTGATGCCGCCCAAGTTGTTGGCATCGGCGCGGGCGGCCAGATGCACGGCCTGGTGGCGCTGGACGAGGATGATAACGTCATCCGTCCGGCCATCCTGTGGAACGACGGGCGGACGGCCAAAGAGGTGGACTATCTCAACAACGAGATTGGCAAGGGCAAGCTGAGCCGTTATACCGCCAACATCGCCTTCGCGGGCTTCACCGCGCCAAAACTGCTGTGGATGCGGGAGAACGAGCGGTCAAACTTCGCCAAGATTCGCAAGATCATGCTTCCCAAGGACTACATCAATTACAAGCTGACAGGTATCCACTGCACCGATTATTCCGACGCCTCCGGGACGCTCCTGCTGGACGTGGAGCACAAACGGTGGAGTTGGAAAATGTGTCAAATTTGCGGCGTCACCGAGGAACAGCTCCCCAAGCCGTACGAGAGCTGGGAGACGGTGGGAACCCTGAAAGCCGATGTGGCGAAAGAGCTGGGGTTACCCGAGAGCGTCAAGGTCTGCGCCGGGGCGGGGGACAACGCCGCCGCCGCTGTTGGAACGGGCGTCGTGGGCGCGGGCGGGTGCAATATTTCGCTGGGCACGTCCGGCACCATCTTCATCAGCTCGGACAAGTTTGGGGTTGACCCAAACAACGCCCTCCATGCCTTCGCCCACGCGGACGGCGGCTGGCACCTGATGGGCTGTATGCTGTCCGCTGCCTCCTGCAACAAGTGGTGGTGCGGGGACATTTTGGGTATCAGCGATTACCAAACCGAGCAAAAGCCCATCGGCAAGGATAAGTTGGGCCGAAACCGGGTGTTCTTCCTGCCCTACCTCATGGGCGAGCGCTCCCCCATCAACGATACCAATGCCCGGGGCACGTTCATCGGCATGAGCATGGACACCACCCGCGCCGACCTCACCCAGGCGGTGCTGGAGGGTGTGGCTTTTGCCATCCGGGACAGCTTCGAGGTGGCCAAGTCCCTGGGCGTGTCCATCCCCAAGAGCATGATCTGCGGCGGCGGAGCCAAATCGCCCCTATGGCGGACCATCTTCGCCAACGTGCTGGGCATTCCGCTGACCCTGCCACAGACCGAGCAGGGCCCCGGCTACGGCGGCGCGGTGCTGGCCATGGTGGGCTGCGGGGCGTTTGAAAGCGTCCAGGCCGCCTGTGACACGCTGATCCACGTGGCCCAGACCGTGGAGCCGGACGCAGAACTCACCGCCCGGTACGAGGAGCGATATCGAAAGTTCCAACAAATCTACCCGGCCCTAAAAAATGTGTTTCCAGCGTTGAAATGAGGAGGTCAAGCATGGAGATCAAAAGCATATTTGACGCAGAATTTTCCCCCTATGGGCAGGTGCATAAGGGCTATAAGCTGGATGGCCTGCTGGCGGCCATGAAAGCCATCCCCTTGCCGGAAAGTGGCACCACCTACCAGCCCACCATTCCTGAGCTGGAGGCCCTGCCCATCTTTGAACTGTTTGGTGCCAACGCCTACGGCGGGATGCCCGTCCAGCTGGGGATGTGCTGGGGCCGCAACACCAAATTGAACTGCCTGGAGTACCACCGGGACAGCGAGTTTAACGTGGGCACCCATGACTTCATTCTCCTGCTGGCCAAGCAGGACGAAATCGTGGACGGTATGCTGGACACCGCAAAAGTCCGGGCGTTTCGCGTCCCCGCCGGGGTGTTGGTGGAGGTGTACGCCACCACTTTGCACTATGCCCCCTGCCACACCGACGAGGCCGAGGGCTTCCGGGTGGCGGTGGCGCTGCCCCGGGGCACCAACGAGGCAAAACCCGCCATCAAGGCCATAACAGAGGAGGATCAACTGCTCTGGGCCCGGAACAAGTGGCTGCTGGCCCATGAGGACAGCGCCGAGGCCGGACAAGGCGCCGCCGTCCGGCTGTCCGGCGATAACAACGACATTGCCAACGATATTTGATATAGGAGGAAAACATCATGAAAAACATCCCTGACGTAAAACTTGGCCTCATCGCTGTCTCCCGGGACTGCTTCCCCATCGCCCTGAGCGAGAAGCGCCGCGCCGCCATCAAAGCCGCCTATGCGGGCGACCTCTACGAGTGCCCTGTCACCGTTGAGAACGAGCTGGATATGCTGAAAGCCTTGGCCGATGTGAACGAGCACGGCTGCAACGCCCTGGTGGTGTTCCTGGGCAATTTCGGCCCCGAGACCCCCGAGACCCTCATTGCCAAAAACTTTGACGGCCCCTGTATGTTCGTGGCCGCCGCCGAGGGGGACGGCGACCTCATCAATGGGCGCGGCGACGCCTACTGCGGTATGCTCAACTGCTCCTACAACCTGGGGATGCGCCATCTGAAGGGCTACATCCCGGAGTACCCCGTGGGCACGGCGGAGGACATCACCAAAATGATTGCGGACTTCGTGCCCATCGCAAGGGCGGTGATCGGCGTGAAGAACCTGAAGATCATCACCTTTGGCCCCCGGCCCCAGGACTTTTTTGCCTGCAACGCCCCTATCAAGGGGCTGTATGAGCTGGGCGTAGAGGTGGAGGAGAACTCCGAGCTGGATCTGCTGGTTTCGTACAAGGAGCACGCGGGCGACCCCCGCATTCCCGCCGTCTGCGACGAGATGGCGGCCGAGATGGGCGAGGGCCGCTTCTACCCGGATTTGGGCGAGCGGATGGCGCAGTTTGAGCTGACCCTGCTGGATTGGGCGGAGAACCACAAGGGCTCCCGCAAGTATGTGGCCTTCGCGGACAAGTGCTGGCCCGCGTTCCCCAGCCAGTTCGGCTTTGAGCCCTGCTACGTCAACTCCCGTCTGGCCGCCCGTGGCATCCCCGTGGCCTGCGAGGTGGACATCTATGGCGCGCTCAGCGAGTACATCGGGGCCTGCGTCAGCGGCGATGCGGTGACCCTGCTGGACATCAACAACTCCGTCCCCGCCCAGATGTGGGAGGAGCAGATTCGCGGCAAGTACGATTATCAGCTCACCGACACCTTCATGGGCTTCCACTGCGGCAACACCCCCGCCTGCAAGCTGTGCGCCGACCGGGCGGTGAAATACCAGCTCATTCAGCACCGCCTGCTGGAGCCCCAGGACAGCGACCCCGACTTCACCCGCGGCACCCTGGAGGCGGACATTGCGCCCTCTGACATCACCTTCTACCGCCTCCAGTGCGACAGCGAGGGCAATCTGCGCTCCTACATCGCCCAGGGCGAGGTGCTGCCCGTCAAGACCGGCAGCTTCGGCGGAATCGGCGTGTTTGCCATCCACGAGATGGGCCGGTTCTACCGCCATGTACTGATCCAGAAGCGCTACCCCCACCACGGCGCGGTGGCCTTCGGCCACTACGGCAAGGCGCTGTTCGAGGTGTTCAAGTTCCTGGGCGTTCAGGATATCGCGTATAATCAGCCCAAGTCCCTGCCCTATCCCACCGAGAATCCCTGGGGTTGAGCGCCATGGAAAAACTTTGCCTTGGCATCGAATTGGGCTCCACCCGCATCAAGGCGGTGGCCGTCGATGGACAGCATACCCCTGTGTCCTCCGGGGACTACATCTGGGCGTCCAGCTACGAAAACGGCATCTGGACGTATAGCTTGGACGAGGTGTGGAAGGGCCTGAAGACCGCCCTGTCCGGGGTGGAGGGTCGGGAGAATATATGCGCCATGGGTGTTTCGGCCATGATGCACGGCTACCTTGCTTTCGACAAGGATTGGAACCTGCTGACGCCCTTCCGAACCTGGCAGAACACCGTCACGGGGCAAGCGGCGGCGGAATTGACAGCCCTGTTCGGCTTCAATATCCCCCAGCGGTGGTCCATCGCCCACCTTTACCAGGCCATTCTGAACGAGGAACCCCACGTTCCCCAGATTGCCCATATCACCACCCTGGCGGGTTATGTCCATTATATGCTCACCGGCATCAACGCCGTGGGTGTGGGCGAAACCAGCGGTATGTTCCCCATCAACAGCGAGGCCCTGGACTACGACAGGGAAATGATGGAGAAGTTTAACGAGTTGGTGAAGTCCCGCGATTTGCCCTGGACGCTGGCCAATATACTGCCCAGCGTGCTTCCCGCCGGCGCGGACGCGGGCGCGCTCACCGAACGGGGCGCGGCCCTGCTGGACAACCTGCTTACTCCCGGCATCTCCTTTGCCCCCGCCGAGGGCGACGCAGGCACCGGCATGACCGCCACCAACGCCGTGGCCCCTCGGACGGGCAACGTGTCGGCGGGTACGTCAATTTTCTCCATGGTGGTTTTGGAAAAGCCGCTGTCCCGCGTCTACGAGGAAATCGACCTGGTGACTACCCCCACTGGGGCCCCGGTGGCCATGGTGCACTGCAACAACTGCACCAACGATACCAACGCCTGGGCCGGGGTGTTGCGGGAGACAGCGGAGCTGTTTGGGGCAGCGCCCGATACCAGTGCGTTATACACGAAACTGTACGAAAAGAGCTTAGAGGGCGATACTGACTGCGGCGGTGTAATGGTTTGCAACTACCTGGCAGGCGAGGGCGTGACCCACATGGACGAGGGCCGGCCTCTGGTAGTGCGCCGCCCGGACAGCAAATTCACCCTGGCCAACTTCTTCCGCGCCCAGCTCTATTCCACAATGGCTACCCTAAAAATCGGCATGGATATTCTGGCGGCGGAGGGGGTCGCCATCGATTCCCTCACCGGCCACGGCGGGCTGTTCAAGACTCCGCTGGTGGGCCAGACCTACATGGCCGCCGCCTGCAATGCCCCGGTCGCCTGCATGGAGACGGCGGGGGAGGGCGGCCCCTACGGCATGGCGCTTTTGGCGGCGTACCGGGTGTGGAAGTCCGGCGGCGAGACGCTGGAGGACTACCTGAACCGCCGCGTGTTCGCAGGGGTGTCCGGCTCCACCGTCCAGCCGGATGAGGAGACAGTAAACGGCTTCAACGCCTATATGGAGCGGTACAGGGCTCTGCTGGATGTGGAGCGAAAAGCGGTGGAGGTGCTGTAAATGCTGGAGGAACTGAAACAAAAGGTGCTGGAAGCGAACCTGCTCCTGCCCAAATACGGCCTGGTGACATTCACCTGGGGCAACGTGTCTGGCATCGACAGGGACAAGGGGCTGGTCGTGATTAAGCCCTCCGGGGTGGAGTATGACGGCATGACCGCCGAGGACATGGTGGTGGTCAGCCTGGATACCGGGGAGCGGGTGGAGGGCCGCTGGAAACCCTCCAGCGACACCAAAACCCATTTGGAGCTGTACCGGGCGTTCCCCGGAATCGGCGGCATCGTCCACACCCACAGCCCCCACGCGGTGGCCTGGGCCCAGGCCGGGGAGGACATCCCCTGCTTCGGCACCACCCACGCCGATTACTTTTACGGCTCCATCCCCTGCGCCCGCCACCTGACCCAGGGGGAGCTGGAGGAGGATTACGAGAAAAACACCGGCGTGGTCATCGTGGAAACCTTCCGGGAGCGGTGCATCGAACCCACCGCCGTCCCCGGCGCGATCTGCGCCAGCCACGGCCCATTCACCTGGGGCAAAGACCCGGCCCAGGCGGTGTACCACGCGGTGGTATTGGAGGAAGTTGCAAAAATGGCCCTGCTCACCCGGCAGGTGCGGCCCTCCGCCAGCCCCGTCCCCCAGCGTATTCAGGATAAGCATTATTTCCGTAAGCACGGGCCGGGGGCCTACTATGGCCAGGGCTGAAAAGGAGAATCTATCATGACCAAAGAGGAAGAAATCACACTTGGAAAGACGGCCTGCAAGGTGCGCATGGGCGTACTCACCGCCACCCATGGGGCCAAGGCGGGCCATCCCGGCGGCAGCCTGTCCGCCGCGGATGTGTTTACCTACCTGTATTTCAGGGAACTGAACATTGACCCGCAGAATCCTAAGCGGAAAGACCGGGATCGTTTTGTGCTGTCCAAGGGCCACACCGCGCCGGGGCTGTATGCGGCGCTGGCTTACCGGGGGTTCTTCCCAGTGGACGACCTGCCCACCCTGCGGCACATTGACAGCTATTTGCAGGGACACCCAAACATGGACGCGGTGCCCGGCGTGGATATGTCCACCGGGTCGCTGGGGCAGGGCGTCTCCTGCGCGGCGGGAATGGCGCTGGGCCTGAAGCACCAGGGCAGCGCCGCCCGGGTGTATACCCTGCTGGGAGATGGCGAGATGCAGGAGGGCCAGGTGTGGGAAGCGCTGATGTTTGCCGCCCACTACAGGCTGGACAACATGTGCGTCATCATAGACCACAACGGCCTCCAGATCGACGGCACCAACGAAAAGGTGATGGGGCTGGGCTCCATCCCGGATAAACTGCGGGCCTTTGGGCTGAATGTGTTCCAGATCGACGGACACGACTTCCAGGCTATGGAAAAGGCCTTTGACGCTGCCCGACAGGTCAAGGGCAAGCCCTCCGCCATCGTGCTGGAGACGACCAAGGGCAAAGGCGTGAGCTACATGGAGGGTCAGGTGGGCTGGCACGGCAAGGCCCCCAACGACGAGGAGTACGCCCGGGGCATGGCGGAGCTGAGCGCTCAGCTGGCGGAACTGGAGGCGGTTTGAAATGGCAGATGTGAAAAAAGTCGCCACCCGGCAGAGCTACGGCGAGGCGCTGAAGGAATTGGGGGCAGCCCATCCCGATGTGGTGGTGCTGGACGCCGATCTGGCCAACGCCACCAAGACGGAGATCTTCAAAAAGGCGTTCCCAGACCGCCACTTTGACTGCGGCATCGCGGAGAGCGACATGATGTGCGTGGCGGCGGGGCTGTCTACCACGGGGTATGTGCCCTTTGCCAGCAGCTTTGCCATGTTCGCGGCGGGGCGGGCCTTTGAGCAGGTGCGCAACTCCATAGGTTACCCCCACCTGAACGTGAAGATCGGCGCCACCCATGGCGGCATCTCCGTAGGCGAGGACGGGGCCAGCCACCAGTGCTGTGAGGACTTTGCGCTGATGCGCTCCATCCCCGGCATGGTGGTGATGTCCCCGGCGGATGATGTGGAGGCCAAGGCCATGGTGAAGGCCTCCTACGAGCATCAGGGCCCCGTCTATATGCGATTCAGCCGCTACGGTGCGCCTGTGATCCACGACGCAGACCGTTTCACTTTTGAGATTGGGAAAGGTGAAGTCCTGCGGGAGGGTTCCGATGTGGCCCTCATTGCCAACGGCCTGCTGGTGGCGGAGGCGCTGGAAGCTGCCGAGCTGCTGGCCCAGCAGGGTATCAGCGCCCGTGTCATCGACATGGCCACCATCAAGCCGCTGGACGAGGGTCTGGTACTGAAAGCGGCAAAGGAGTGCGGCAGGCTCGTCACCTGTGAGGAGCACTCCATCATCGGCGGACTGGGCGAGGCGGTGTGCGCCGTCATCGCAAAGCACGGCTTGCCCTGCCCTGTGGAGCGCATCGGCGTCAACGACGAGTTCGGACACTCCGGCCCTGCCGGGGCACTGTTGGAGCAGTTCGGGTTGTGTGCGGGGCATATTGTGGAAGCGGCGCATGGCTGATTCGGCTAACTACATAAGACCTTATTGGAGGAGAAAATCGCATGAAAATGACCTGGCGCTGGTACGGAGAGGGCAACGATCAGATCAAGCTGTCCGACATCAAGCAGATCCCCGGCGTGGAGGGGATCGTCTGGGCGCTCCACGACAAAATGCCCGGGGAGGTGTGGCAGCCCGACGAGATCGCCGCCGTCAAGAAGCAGC
>OFFG01000546.1_pt1 | contig 31018 bp, 26 predicted proteins | sample 1521331 | NCBI WGS metagenome assembly OFFG01 (sample SAMEA3504129, study PRJEB24116) | mouse gut metagenome | biome: mouse gut; feature: mouse-associated habitat; material: faeces | place: Denmark | collected 2011 | reverse complement strand
CGTTTCCGGCGGTTGCGTCCGCATTCGGGCACGTAAACGGGATACTTTAGAGCCGCTTCATCCTGTCACACAGCGAACGCCGCATCCCCGGTCCTCTGGCTGACGGAACTTTGCCACCCTTGTTCATCACCCTCAAACTGTGCGAAAACCCAGTTCGTCCATTTTATTTCTATTTCTCAAAATAAAATTCTCTCTTATTCTTATATCGCTTAAATATAAATAAACTATAAAATTAAAAATAACTGTTGACAAAGCAGATCGAAGGTGCTATCTTAGTCAATAGAAAATGTTAGCACTCCCAATCAACGAGTGCTAACAATCCCAAACAAACCGCACAGGAGTGAGGACATGGACGGACTGGATGAAAGAAAAATCAAAATATTAGACGCCATCATCCGCACCTATTTAGAAACCGGCGAACCCGTAGGTTCCCGCACCATTTCCAAATACACGGATTTGAACTTAAGTTCCGCGACCATCCGCAACGAAATGTCGGACTTAGAAGAACTTGGCTACATCGTACAGCCCCACACATCCGCCGGGCGGATACCGTCCGACAAAGGATACCGGTTCTACGTCGATCACCTTCTGGAAATGAAAGACAAAGAAATTTCCGATATGAAGGAATTTGTCATAGAACACACCGAAAAGATGGAGCGCGTACTCAAGCAGGCGGCAAAAATGTTAGCGCAGAACACCAACTACGCCACCATGGTTTCCTCTCCGAAATACAACGGCAACAAAGTAAAGTTTATCCAGCTTTCCGAACTGGACGACAGCCAGCTTCTGGCAGTCATCGTTATGGAAGCGAACGTGGTCAAAAATAAAATCATTCCGCTTTCCGGACGCCTGGACAGCGAAACGCTCTTAAAGCTGAACCTGCTGTTAAACTCCACGTTAAACGGCCTGTCCATCCCCCAGATTAACCTTGGGACCATCAGTAAGATGAAGGAGCAGGCAGGCAGCTACAGCGACATTGTCGGCGTGGTATTAGACGCGGTTGCGGAGACAATCAGCCAGGAAGAAATGGAGATTTACACCAGCGGGGCGACCAATATTTTTAAATACCCCGAACTTTCCGATTCCAGGAAAGCAAGCGAGTTGATTTATACATTAGAAGAAAAGCAGCAGTTAAAAACGCTGGTATCCGACAGCCTAAGCAATGAAAACGAAACCGGAATCCAGGTATATATCGGCAACGAAAGCCCGATCCAGACCATGAAGGACTGCAGCGTCGTAACGGCGACTTATGAATTAAGCGAAGGCGTCAAAGGCACGGTAGGCATTATCGGCCCGAAGCGCATGGATTACGAACGGGTCATGGACAGCTTAAAAGAATTAAAGACACAGCTGGACGGCATTTTCAGCAAGCCTTCCACATAACCGGCACAGCAGAAAGGTGGTAATCAAATGGCAGAAGAAATGAAACAGGAAGAAAAGGAAGACGCGCAGGAGATCATACAGGAAGAACTGCAGGAAGAGCTGCAGGAAAATGCCGCAAATGAGAGCGGGGCTTCCGGTTCGCCGGACGGCGGGAAGGAGCCGGATGAGGGAGACACTCCGCCGGGCGAAGCCAAAAAGGGTCTTTTTAAGAAGAAAGAAAAGAAGAAAGATAAAAAAGACGAACAGATAGAAGATTTGACCGACCGTCTCAAACGCCAGATGGCGGAATTTGAAAATTTCCGCAAACGTACCGAAAAGGAAAAATCCCAGATGTACGATATGGGCGCAAAAGGCATCGTGGAAAAAATCCTTCCGGTCATTGACAACTTTGAGCGCGGGCTTTACGCCGCGTCAGACGAGCAGAAAGAAGATCCGTTTGTAGACGGCATGAACAAAATTTACAAGCAGATGATGACCGTATTAGAAGAAGCCGGCGTAAAGCCGATTGAAGCAAAAGGGCAGGAATTTAACCCGGATTTCCACAATGCGGTCATGCACATAGAAGACGAGTCTTTCGGGGAGAATATCGTAGCGGAAGAACTCCAGAAAGGTTATCTGTACCGCGATACCGTCGTGCGGCACAGCATGGTAAAGGTAGCGAACTAATTTGAGGATAGAAGCTTATTTCAAATCATAACAATGGAATCATTACAGGAGGTTACATTATGAGTAAAATTATCGGTATTGACTTAGGTACAACAAACAGCTGCGTAGCAGTTATGGAAGGCGGCAAGCCGACCGTTATCGCCAACCAGGAAGGCGCAAGGACAACGCCGTCCATCGTGGCATTTACCAAAAACGGCGAACGTTTAGTCGGAGAACCCGCAAAACGCCAGGCCGTTACCAACGCAGAAAAGACGATTTCTTCGATAAAAAGAGATATGGGTACGGACAACGGCCGTAAAATCGACGACAAGAAATATTCCCCGCAGCAGATTTCCGCAATGATTTTGCAGAAGCTTAAAGCAGACGCGGAAGGCTACCTGGGAGAATCCGTAAAAGAAGCTGTAATTACCGTTCCGGCGTATTTTAACGACGCGCAGCGCCAGGCGACAAAAGACGCGGGCAAAATCGCGGGCTTGGACGTAAAGCGTATCATCAACGAGCCGACCGCCGCAGCCCTGGCATACGGCCTGGACAACGAAAAAGAACAGAAGATTATGGTTTACGACCTGGGAGGCGGTACGTTTGACGTTTCCATTATTGAAATCGGCGACGGCGTAATTGAAGTACTTGCCACAAACGGCGATACCCGCCTGGGCGGCGATGATTTCGACAACCGCGTCACACAGTGGATGATTGACGAATTTAAAAAAGCGGAGGGCGTAGACTTATCCGGCGATAAAATGGCGCTGCAGCGTTTAAGGGAAGCGGCGGAAAAAGCGAAGAAAGAACTTTCTTCCGCTACCACCACCAATATCAACCTGCCGTTTATCACAGCCAATCAGGACGGCCCGAAGCATTTTGATATGAACTTAACCAGGGCGAAATTCGACGAGCTGACGCATGACTTAGTAGAAAAAACGGCCATTCCGGTACAAAACGCGATGAAAGACGCCGGGCTTACCAATTCCGATTTGGGGCAGGTGCTCTTAGTCGGCGGTTCCACCCGAATCCCGGCCGTACAGGATAAAGTAAAACAGCTGACAGGAAAAGAGCCGAGCAAATCCTTAAACCCGGACGAATGTGTTGCAATCGGCGCATCCATCCAGGGCGGCAAGCTGGCAGGCGACGCCGGCGCAGGCGAAATCCTTCTTCTGGACGTTACTCCGCTTTCACTGTCCATCGAGACCATGGGCGGAATTGCAACCAGACTGATTGAGAGGAACACAACCATCCCTACAAAGAAGAGCCAGATTTTCTCCACGGCGGCGGATAATCAGACGGCGGTTGACATTAACGTGCTGCAGGGCGAGAGACAGTTTGCAAGGGATAACAAGTCCTTAGGACAGTTCAGACTGGACGGAATCCCTCCGGCAATGCGCGGGGTGCCTCAGATTGAAGTTACCTTTGATATTGACGCCAACGGTATTGTAAATGTTTCCGCAAAAGACCTTGGCACAGGCAAGGAACAGCACATTACCATCACGGCAAGCTCCAATATGTCCGATGATGAAATCGATAAGGCAGTAAAGGAAGCGGCTGAATTCGAGGCTCAGGATAAGAAGCGGAAGGAAGCCATTGACACAAGAAATGAAGCGGACTCTTTCGTATTCCAGACAGAAAAGGCGTTAAGCGAGGTGGGCGACAAGATTGACGCCTCCGAAAAGGCAAACGTGGAAGCCGATATGCAGGCGGTTAAGGATATTCTTGAGAGAACCAAGGACCAGGAAATGTCCGACTCCGATTTGGACGCTTTGAAGGCGGCCAGAGAAAAGCTTACCACAAGCGCGCAGGCTTTGTTTACCAAGATGTATGAGAACATGCAGCAGGCAGGCGGCGCAGGTCCCGACATGGGAGCAGGCGCGGGCCCTGATATGAGCGGCGCAGACGCAGGCCCGGCGGATGATGTGGTTGACGGAGACTACAGAGAAGTATAAAATAAGCAATAGAATTAAAAATTTATCTGAGGCGGCCGTTAGACCGCCTCAGGTAAGTATGCGCTGACGGGCGTGGGAGGGATTTGTAATGGCAGAACAGAAACGCGACTACTATGAAGTGCTTGGCATTGATAAAAGTGCAGACGATGCCGCAATCAAAAAAGCATACAGAGCTCTTGCCAAGAAGTATCATCCTGATATGAATCCCGGAGATGCGGAGGCTGAGAAAAAGTTTAAAGAAGCGTCTGAAGCTTATGCTATTTTGAGTGACCCGGAGAAAAAGAGGCAGTACGACCAATTCGGGCATGCCGCATTTGAGGGCGGAGCCGGCGGGTTTGGCGGCTTTGATTTTAACAGTGCCGATTTCAGTGATATTTTCGGCGATATTTTCGGCGATTTCTTTGGCGGGGGACGGAAAGGGCGAAGCAGCAACGGCCCTATGAAGGGCGCCAATATCAGAACCAGCGTGAGAATCACCTTTGAGGAGGCCGTATTCGGCGTTGAGAAAGAGATTGAGCTTACATTAAAGGATGAATGTAAAACCTGCCGGGGTACGGGAGCAAAGCCGGGCACGAACCCGGAGACCTGTCATAAGTGCGGGGGCAAGGGTCAGGTGGTGTTTACCCAGCAGTCGTTCTTCGGCACGGTGAGAAATGTGCAGACCTGTCCCGAATGTAACGGAACCGGCAAGGTGATTAAGGAAAAATGTACGGACTGTCATGGTTCAGGGTTTATTGCAAGCCGGAAAAAGATTCAGGTGTCGATTCCGGCCGGTATCGATAACGGGCAGAGCGTCCGCATCAGGGAAAAGGGAGAGCCCGGCGTAAACGGCGGTCCCAGAGGCGATTTGCTGGTGGAAGTGATTGTAGGACGCCATGCGATTTTCCAGAGACAGGATTACCATATTTATTCCACCGTTCCCGTTTCTTATGCCGTGGCGGCGCTCGGCGGGGATGTGATTGTGGATACCGTGGACGGTAAAGTGATTTATGAGGTAAAACCGGGCACGCAGACGGATACCAAGGTGCGTTTGAAGGGGAAAGGCGTTCCCACTCTGCGCAACAAGGATGTGCGGGGCGACCATTATGTAACGCTGGTAGTGCAGACCCCGGAGAGGCTGTCCCACGAGGCGAAAGAGCTGCTTCGGCAGTTTGACGCCCTTACAGGCGACAGCTTAAACGCCGCAAAGAATGTACAGACGGATAAAGGCGAGACAAAGGACACAAAGAAAAAGAAATTCTGGAAGTAAAGGCAAGGGGCTGAAAAGCTGCCGCTTTGTCTTTGTACATGAAAAAGCAGGGAGAAGCGGCGAGGGCTTCTCCCTGTTGTACGTTACAAATTCATAGTCCGGTGTATGCTGACAGACTTTTCAGAAAACCGGCATATATTTTCCGGCGGCGCATACAATAATACCAGAGCCTTTTTGGACTGCCGGCGGGCGGGTATCCTCTATGGGAGAAATTCCTCAAGGGCCGCCACAATGTGCTTTGACAGGCTGCTGTTCAACTCTTTTGCAACGGGAATCAGGCCGGCAATTTTTTCGGTTTCGCCTTTTTCACGGTAAATTGTGGCGAGCAGCTTATAGGTGGCGCTGATATCGGTGCGTGTGCTGACGGCAAATTCCAGTATCCGGCAGGCTTCATCCGCACAGCCCTTTTCATAGAGGGCCTGGGCAAGGTTTTGGAGCGTTCGGACGAGCACGGTATAACGCTGGTCATAGCGGGAGAGGATATCGATGTTGGGGGCGCCGTACATAAGCTTTAAATCCGTGTTGCTGATGCCGGTAAAATTTACGATTGGCTCCCCGGAGAGCTCCCGGAGGGTCTCATGGTATTCCGCAACGGCCGGGTCATCGGCAAGAGTATCCATGGGGAGAGCCTCAAAAGGAATCCGGATATAGTCGAGATTGTCAAGGCTCTTGCGGCGGGTGCTGTTTGCGGCGGCCTCTCTTTTCCAGAAATTTTTTTCGGAGTCCGCTTCCTTGTCTCGCTGCCTGTGAAGCGTGTAGAGGAGCCACAGACAAAAGATGATAAAACTTGCAAAAAACGGGTATTTCATATATAATATCCTTTCGAAGACAGATGTACCGGAGGAACAAAATGTTTAATTTTTATAATAAAAAAAGCAAAAAAGTTGTTTCAGGAGTGATTATTATTTTGCTTGTGCTTGCTATGATTATACCAACTATAGCATCTTTTATGTATTAAGGCAAATGGTAAGCAACAGAAATGTGGAAATGAGGAAGGTTATGAAGAAATTGTTGAGGGGAGCGGCCTGCTTTTTAGCGGCGGCTGTTTTTACAGGGCTTTGGGGGATGGAGGCAAGGGCGCAGGAAGAAGATACGATTTTGACCGGCGTTTATATTGAGGATATGTCTCTGGGCGGAATGACCGTCAGCGATGCAAAGGCCATGGTGGAGAATTACGTGGACGGTCTTTCGGAAAAAGTGATTACCCTGATGATTATGGACGGGAATTCCGTGGAGATTACCCCGGCGGATGTGGGACTTAGCTGGAACAATCCGACGGTTGTGGAGGAAGCGGCCAAAATCGGCCAGAGCGGCAATATCGTACAGCGGTATAAGGCGGCGAAAGACCTTCAATATGAAAATAAGGTATTTGATTTGGAGCTGTCGGTGGACAGGGAAATGGTTAAAACCATTCTTGCCGAGAGGTGTTCCGCATTTAATGTGGAAGCGGCGGACGCTACTTTAAGCAGGGAGGGCGGCGGATTTGTGGTGAATCCGGGGCAGACCGGTCTGATAGTGGATGAGGCGGCCTGCGAGACGCTCATCAGCGATTTCTTTGACAGTGAATGGAACAGAGAAGACGATTCTCTCCAATTGGAGGTCATTGTGGACGAACCGAGAGGGTCGGAGGAGGAGCTTGCCAAAGTAAAGGATGTACTTGGCACCTTTACCACAAGCTTTCGGACTTCGGGGCCTGCCAGAAGCGCTAACGTGCGCAACGGATGCTCATTGATTAACGGGGCGACCATTTATCCCGGAGACGAGTTTTCAACCTACGAGGCGGTATCGCCCTTTACGGAGTCGAACGGCTATTATATGGCGGCTTCCTACCTGAACGGTCAGGTGGTGGACAGCCTGGGAGGCGGTATCTGCCAGGTATCCACAACGCTTTATAACGCGGTGCTTTTGTCGGAGCTTGAGGTCACGGAGAGACACAATCATTCCATGATAGTTACTTACGTGAATCCTTCCGCCGACGCGGCTATTGCGGAGTCCGCCGGAAAGGACTTCAAATTTATCAATAATACGGAAGCGCCGATTTATATTGAAGGAATCAGCACGGATGATAAGAATATCACTTTCACGATATACGGAATGGAAACCAGAGACAGCACCCGCCAGGTGATATATGAGAGCGAGGTTATCAGCCAGACTTATCCTGACACGGAGGTAATTTACCCCAATGCGTCTCTGCCTGTGGGCTCCATATCGGTTCAGTCGGCCCATGTGGGCTATAAGGCGAATCTCTGGAAGGTTGTGAAGGAGAACGGGCAGGAGGTCAGCCGGGAGCAGGTGAATTCCAGCTCTTACAAGATGACCCCCCGGACGGCGACGGTAGGCGTGGCCACGGAAGACCCGAATATCTATAATCAGATGATGGAGGCAATCGGTACGAACAGTATTGATTATGTAAAGAGTGTTGTCGCTGCACTCAGCACCGGGGAAGCAGCACCTCCTCCGCCGGCGCCTCCGACGGAAGGCGTACCCGGGGAGGGCGCGCCCGCAGAAGGGGCTCCGCCGCAGGAACAGCCTGCAGATGCGGCTCCGGTACCGGAAGCTCCGGCGGAAGCAGAACCGGAGGGATGACGTTTTTGGGAACATGGAGAATGCAGGGTATCCGCAATTCCATGAGACGGAGTAATCATACAGAAGCGAGGAGATTATGAAAACAGGAAAGCTGCCAGAAAGTATCTTAAAGCGTTCCGTGTTGGGGAAAATTAAGAATCGTAGAAACGAAGTATTAAAAGGCGCAGGCGTCGGCGAGGACTGCGCCTTTTTGGCGCTGGAAAATGAAAACGGGAAGGAAACCGGGCAGGGAGAAAAAAATGCAAAGGCAGGAAAAGAGCCGGCGGCAATCATGGCCGTTTCCACAGAGACGGTGGCTTTCCCGGCCCAAAATGCGGCATATCTGGCGGTTATGGCCGCCGCCAATAATGTTGCGGCGGGCGGAGGACGTCCGGTATCCGTCATGCTGTCCGTCACCTTGCCGGAGGAAACGGAGGAGGCCTGGCTTAGAGAACTGATGGAAGAAGCAGAGCGCTGCTGCATGGAGCTGGGGATTCAGATTACAGGCGGGCATACAGAGGTCAGCAGTTATGTGAAGTGCCCTGTGATTACGGCGACGGTGATGGGAGCTGCGGCTTTGGGTGAAATTCCGATGCAGCCGCAGGGGACGGAAGGACTTTCAACAAAAAGCAGGAAAGCGGATTTTGAAGAGGCAGAAAAACAAATGCCGGGGATTTTACGGGAAATGGCAGGAAACCATAAGCTCGATATCGTTATGAGCAAGTGGATTGGGCTGGAGGGAACCTGTATTCTTGCAGGGGAAAAAGAGAAAGAGCTTTTGACGAGATATCCGGTAAGGCTTGTCAGTGAGGCAAAGGCGCAGGAGAAATATCTGTCCGTGGCTTTGGAAGCGGAGATTGCCTTGGGGCAGGGCGTTTACGCCATGCATGATTTAAGGTACGGCGGCGTTTTCGGGGCACTGTGGGAATTATCCCAAAAGACGGGTATGGGATTTTGTGTGGATTTAAAAAGGATTCCGGTGAAGCAGGAAACGATTGAAGTGTGCGAGTTTTTCGGTTTAAATCCGTATGAGCTGTTATCCGGCGGTGCGCTGCTTATGGTAACGGCGGACGGAGCCGGGCTTACAGACGCGCTTGCAGAAGCCGGGATTTCCTCTGCCGTTATCGGAAGTATGGATTGCGGAAATGACAAAATTGTCAGAAATGGAGAGGAAATCAGGTATCTGGGACGGCCCGGTCAGGATGAAATATTAAAAATATAGTAACAGTTCAGCCATGCAGAATTGTTACAAAATGTAGTCCGTTGATGTTGACATTTTACTAGTTGATAAATATAATGTATTTATATAAATGATTTATATAAATACATTATATTTTTGCACGCATGATTTATAAACGATGGAAGGGTGACTATGCCAAAACAGAAGATAACAAAAGAAATGGTGGTGAATGCCGCTTTTGAAGTGGCAAGGGCCGGGGGGATGGAACAGGTTCTGGTGAAAGCGATTGCCGAAAGGCTGGGGTGTTCCGTACAGCCCATATACAGCTATTGTAAGAACATGGAGGGGCTTCGAAGCGATGTGGCAGAATGTGCAAGCCGGTTTGTACAGGAATATGTGGCTTCCCGCATTGATAAAAGCGACTTGTTCCGCAGTACAGGGCGGGCGTATGTGCGGCTTGCAAAGGAGGAGCCGCATATTTTGAAGATGTTTCTTTTTCGGGAGCGGAAAAATATTACGTCTCTGGAAGAATTATATCAATCGGAGACAAATCCGCAGATGGCGCAGGCCATATCGGAGGGGCTGGGCGTCAGTATGAAGCAGGCGAAGGACCTGCATTTAAATATGCTTATTTATACGATTGGCATCGGAACGCTTTTTTCCGTGACGAGCCCCGGAATACCGGCAGATGAAATTTATGAACAGCAGGAGAGAGCGTACCGGATATTTTTGAAGGATGCATTGGAGGAGGAAAAGGATGAACCAAAAGATATTGGTGATGTATAAAAGCGTGACGGGATTTACCAGAGAATATGCGGAATGGATAGCGGGCGGTCTGGAAAAGGAAAACGACTGTACGCTTATGGATTTGAAGGATGCGGCTGCCAGAGGAATTTCCGGTTTTGACACAGTGATTTTTGGCGGCAGAATGCATGCCGGTACGGTTGACGGGCTTAAAAAGGCAAAAGAGCTTTTCGGAAATAGCCGGTCGCCGCGGTTTATTGTGTTTGCCACCGGCGCCATGCCGAATTCGGAGGAAGGAATGATTGCCGAAATGTGGAGCAATAATCTTTCAGAGGAGGAACTTTCCCGAATCCCTCATTTTTATATGCAGGGCGGCCTTCGCTATGAGAAAATGCCTTTTATGGAAAAAATGATGATGAAGGCCTTTGCGGGCGTGATGAAAATGAAGGTAAAGAAGAAAAAGGACAAGGATGAAAAGGACAGGCAGTTTGAGGAGATGATTGCAAGGTCTTACGATATTTCCGATAAGAAATTTGTACGGCCTCTGGTTGAATGCGTTGACCTGGGGAAGAAAGGCGGAGAAAAGTGATGGTGCCAGCTTATTGTTAACAAACGCTGCTACGCTGCGCGAGTCAGCTTATTGTAAAAAGCAGGCGCCTGCGCATAACAGACGCCTGCCTTATTTATCATAGGTTTTGGGTATTATATCTCATACCAGACAATCTGATTCTCGTCCAGATTCAGCTCAAAGCTCTCCCCGTTTCCTTTGTAGACAACGGTGCTCTGGGGCTCGTAGGTATTGTTCACCACACAGTATTTGCCGTTTTCGGGATAAGCATGGACGTCCACGTTGTAGTTGCTCGAAAACCACTGGTGAAGATTTCCCTCATCTCCGGCGCTCCAGAGGATTGCCCGGTGAAGGAGCCTGCTGTTTTCAAAGCTGTAGGGAAGTCCGCTGATATAGACGGCGCGCCCTTTTCCAAAGCTGTTTACGGCGAGCTGTACATCCTTTGCTTTGGCATCTTCTCCTGTTGCAGCAAGGATGGAAGCGCCTTCCAGGGCATAGATATTCTTCTGCCCTTCCCCGAAATCTATTTCACCCTTCACATCTTCCGTGATAAAATGGCTGTGGCTTTCCAGATTATATTTATCGTAACCAAGGGTAAAGCCAAGTTCTTTTTCCACGCCGAAGACACTGGAAAGCTGGAAGAAACGGCCGTTTGCCAGATGGGCGCAGGGCTCTCCCACACCGATAATTCCACCGCCCTCATACACAAACTTTTTGACGGCGGAGGAAATCTCGGCATCGCACCACCACTCGCCGCCGGTATGGGCGGTATCGGCGTCGCCCACGTTTATGAGCACGTCAATTCCCTTTAAAATATCGGGGTTTTCCTTCAAATCCGTAAAGCTGATAAACTGTACGTCGAAAGGCGCGCCGGAAAGCGCCTCTATCACCCCTGCATAGGAATAATTTTTCTTAAAGTAAATGGCGTGATGCACCATATGGCAGCCCCATGCGCGCATTTTGCCCCAGCAGTTCAGCACAGCCACCTTTTTTACGCAGTAAGGTACACATCCTTTGATGTTATCGTACAGCTCCCGGAACTCGTTGCAGACAGATTCCACGTAGTCCACAAATTCGGGGAAATCCAGCGTAAGCTTTAAGTAACCGCCATAGCCGATGCGGTCGATAGGCTTGCGGAGGATGGCGCGCCGGGCAGTCACCCAGTTGACCTTTGCCTCCTTTACCGGCTCTCCGCCTTCGTGGAAGGTATCAGGGAAAAAGTATGGGAGAAGTCTGCCCTCCCGGTAGGATACGCCCTCGATATCGCTAATCAGGCGCAGGGTGGAGCCGTTTCCGACGCTCCCCACAATGGCGTCCAGCCCCATTTCCTTAAATTCATCCATAAAGGGCTCTGTGCCAATCCAGTGGTCGCCGAGGAACATCATTGCTTCCTTGCCGTATTCATGGGTGATATCCACCATTTCCTTTACAATCTTTTTTACTTCCCTTCTCTGGAAAGCCTGGAAGTCCTGAAATTCCTTTGAGGGAATCCGGTACTGGTTGTTATAATAGCCCTGGTCGATGATATACTCGGGACGGAACGGATAACCTGTCTCCCGCTCAAACTGCTCCAGGATATAAGGGCTTACCGAAGCGGAATACCCGTACCAGTCCACGTATTTTTCCCGCGCCAGCTCATCAAATATCAGTGTAAACTGGTGGAAAAACGTGGTAAAACGCAGTACGTTTACATAAGGATGCTCCTCTATAAACCTGCGCAGGCGCTCCATGGTATAAGCGTGGGTTTTCGGCTGTCTCACATCAAAGGTAATCTGATGCTCCACATCCTTCCAGTCGTTAACCACCGCATTGTACATATGTACGGGGTCCCACATAATATAAGCCAGGAAGCTTACGGTATAGTCGTGGAAGGGCACAGCCCTGACGGCAACCTCTCCTTTTGCTTCGTCATAGGTCCAGTCCCCGGCGGGAACAACTTTGCCTGTGGTTCTGTCAACCACTTCCCACCAGCGTTTGATATCATCCCGGCTGTTGGGCGTCAGCATATCGGGATAGAGGCCCTTCATAAGACGAATGCGTAAAAGTTCTTCCGTTGCCGTATAAAAGGGCGTCATCACATACATTTGCTGAATCTCGTCGGGATTGGCATTTGCCCATGCATTGTCTTTTCTTGTGGTGTAATATGTGGAATATACCTTCATACCCGCGTCTTTTAATTCAACGGGAAAATCTGTACCGTCGCAGTCGCGGACTGCGTCCGCGCCCCAGCGTCTGGACAGCTCCAGAGTTTCGGGAATAACATCCACGTCCGTGGGGATGGTGACCCGGCCGTTTGTTTTGCTCATTTTCAGCTCCTCCTATTTTTTAACCTTTGATGCCGCCGCCTGTAACGCCTGCGATAATCTTCTCAGACAGGAAGATGTAAAGCAGGAAGGTAGGCAGGAATACGATAACGACTGCCGCAAAGAGTCCGCCGTAGTCGCCGGTGTACTTCATCGCGTTTACAATCTGCAGCAATCCGACGCCGACCGGAGTCATTTCTGCGGAGCTTGCGAAAATCAAAGCCATGAAGAACTCGTTCCATACGCCCAGGAAGTTGAAAATGGTAACGGTAATGATTGCCGGCTGAACAAGAGGCAGCATAATTACCCAGAATGTTTTTCCCGGAGGGCATCCGTCGATAGCCGCCGCTTCTTCATAAGTCCTGGACAGGGTTGCGAAGAAATTCAGCAGGTACGTTGTTGTAGACGGAACATGCATGAGAATATATAAAATAATCAGTAAAATCCTTCCCTTGATGCCGAGCTGCGTCGTCAATGCGAAGATGGGCATGATAATCATAACGGCCGGAACGCTCATTGCGATAATCAGGCTGGACTTTAAGGATTTGTTTGCAAAGAAATCAAAACGGGAAAGAACATATGCGCCGGGAGCGGAAATGAGGAGCGTACCGATACAGGCGGTTACTGCATATAACAGGGAATTCCCGAAGAACTTCGCAACATTCTGCGCCTGCCATGCATTCACGTAGTTTTCCCAGTGGAAACCCGATTCAAAGGCAAACACCTTGCCTGAAAAAATTTCTTTTGCGGTTGAAAGGCTGGCGCCAAGAATCCAGCACAGGAAGGTTGCCGTAAACGCTATCCAGACCAGAACGATAAGGTAACCGGGCAAAAGCCGTAACTCCCTGGACCAGTTCCAGGGCTCTTTATACTTTTTTTCTTTTTTACTCTTAGCCATTTTCCACCCTCCTTAAAATTCCAAATCGTCATCCTTTAATACTCTGTTCATTACAAAGTAAACAAGGATAATAATTAATGTCAGCACAACGCCGACAGCAGCGCCGGCGCCGGCGTCACGGCCTGTATTTCCCATGGAGCCGAATACGGTATCATACAAATATACGACAGGCACAATGGTGGAAGCCTCTGTATTGACAGGTGAAAACATCTTTGTCCAGAGGAAAAACGCCGTTGTATGCACGCTGTAGAAAGTAATATTCGTCTTGATGATACCCTTCAAAAGGGGCAGAGTCATTTTAAAGAACTGCTGTACCTTGTTGGCGCCGTCTATGGTAGCCGCCTCATACAAATCGGCGGGAATTCTCTCGATGCCGCTGATGAAAATCAGCATATAATAGCCTACCGCGCCAAACATGTAGGCAAGGAGCATCGCCCAGAATTTGTTATCGCTGGAGAGCCATTTCACCCCGTCCAGGCCGAAGAACTGCAATACTTTGTTCAGCATGCCGTAATCGTTGCTGTACACATACTGAACCCACATGGTTGCAAGGGCAACGGCGCTGATTACGTTAGGCAGATAAATCGCCGCACGGAAGAATTTTTTGAAGCGGACGCCGCTTGTCAGGATTACTGCAAACAAAAGGGCAAAAAACAGTGTGATAATACCGCCTACCAGCCAGATTAACCCCATGTTTTTCATGGAACCCTGAAAGGTAGGGGAGCCGAAGATTTTTGCATAATTCCCAATCCCGTAGAAAGACCATGTGGATACGCTGGCAGTAACGCTCTCGATTTTAAAGAAGCTCATGAGAACGGTTCTCGCCACCGGATATAAATACATGATAATTAAGGAAAAAGTCAATGGTAATGAAAAAGCTAAAATCATACCTCGATTTTTTTTCATTTTCCTGTCACCCCTCTCGTGAAAACGAGGCGGCACCACGATAGTGCCACCTCATTCTTAAAAAGTCTGTTTAATTGTTGCAATGATTTAGTACAGAGCGTCCATAGCCGCTGCGAATTCTTCGCCTGTCTTGAAGCTGCCTTCGAATAACTTAGTAGCTACATCCTTGAACTGAGGGCCAAGGTCGGAGTTATCGGAAAGACCCATGTTCCACTTAAGAGGAGCCTGTGTGGCAAGCAGAGTCTCAACGGTTCCGTTCATGATTGCAGGAGCTGTATTTCTGGAGTCTGCGGGAATCTGGGAAGCGCCGTCAGCCATCTTCTGGTCGAACTCGCCTGTTGTCAGGAACATGATGAAATCAAATGCCGCCTGAGGATTTGCGCAGTTCTTGGAGATTGCAAGGGAGTTAGCGCCGGCATAAGCGTTGGAAGAATCAGCGCCGCCGTCAACTGCAGGGTAATTCATAAGGCCCCAGTTGATGTTTGAGCCGGTGTTGTTGTTTACTTCCGCACATACGTAGTTAGCGCATACAATCATAGCCACTTTTTCGGTAAGACCAATCTTGTTCTGGCTTTCAGGGAACGCGCCCGGTGCGCCGCTCTCAAGGTAACCTGCGTTGACAAAGTCAATCAGCTCCTGAGCGCCTTTGATAATCTGCTCGTTCTCGCTCCATCCGCCGTTTACGGATAATTCACCGAGAACGTCCTGGCCAACGTGTCTGGAAAGATGATATCCAAGAGAGAAATCAGCGTAGGCATCGTCAAGGGCCATCGGCTCGTAGCCGGCGTCCACCATAGCCTGGCAGGCTGCCAGGAACTCATCCCATGTTGTGGGCAGAGTGGTGATTCCTGCTGCGTCAAAGATGTCCTTGTTGTAGAAGATACCGCCTACCTGAGGCTGCTCTGCGATGCTGTTAAAGGCGCCGGACCATTCCTTCTGCTGGTCAACAAAGCACTGGAAACCGATATCGCCGTAGCCTGCCGCCTCTGCCATGTCGGTAACGTCAAGGCAGTACTCGGAATATGTACTGGCAATTCTCTGGTAATCTTCTTCGAAGATATCAACATTTTCGTTTGCTTCAAGGGCTGTTACGATAATCGTCTTGATGTCTCTGCCCTTCCACTCAATGTTTACGGTTGCGCCTGTCTGCGCGGAGAAAGCGTCCGCCGCTTCCTGAAGAACCTTGCCCTGAGGCTCGGTGCTGGCCCACATGGACCACATTGTCAGGGTAACGCCGTCATAGCTGGCTGCACCGTCGGCGGGAGCCGCGTCGTCTGTGGAAGCCGTATCCTCGGCAGGGGCTGCATCCTCAGCGGGAGCCGCGTCGTCTGTAGAGGTTTCCGTCTCGGCAGGAGCGCTGTCCTCTGCGGGCTTTTCGGTATTGCCGCAGCCTGCAAGCAGTGTAGCCGCCATAGCTGCCGTTACCAGTAAACTGATTAGTTTCTTCTTCATTTAAAGTCCTCCTTCTTCCGGCGGTTATCTACCGCCTTTCCTATGCTACAAGTATATCGCGATAGAGAATGCTTTACAACCATTATCTTGGCTTATTTTTTATATATCTTGCTTTTAAAATGATTTTGAGCGGGAAATACACTGAAATTTTTTGAGCGGATTCCATAAAAAATGAAAATGACATCAAAATAAAAATAGCAAATTGAATAATTAAAACTGGTAAAAAATTATTCCGGACAGCTTTTTGCCGGAACAAAGAGAGGGGATTTATATATCTTGTTTTTGGATGCCGTCCGTGCTATGATTGAGAAAATAAGACAGTCTGTTTTTCTTTTGAGGAGGTAAGCCGATGGGGACTTCCATTTATCCGCTGCCCCGTTCCGCCGGGGAAACCATACAGAGCAAGCTGCTTTACATTACCCATTCCAGATATGAAAACGACTGGCCCAGCCAGCCGCATATTCATCCCTTTGTGGAACTTTTCTATGTGAAAGACGGCTCCGGCAGTTTTTTGTTTGAGGACGAGGAGTATCCCATTGTAAAGGATGATTTTGTAATTGTCAATGCAGGCATATCGCACACGGAAATTTCCTCGCCGTCCGCGCCGTTGGAATATGTGACTATCGGTATGGAAGGACAGAGCTTTGCGCTTGAGGGGAAAAAGGACTGTATGATTTTCAACTGCGAAAACAGCCGGAAAGACCTGGGCTTTCTGCTGACCGCTATGCTGAGCGAGATGGAGGAAAAAAACAGAGACTATGAGGTGGTCTGCCAGAACCTGCTGGAAATACTGGTTATACGGCTCGGCAGAAGAATGAATTTTGCCCTTGAGGAAGCGCCCCGCATACAGGTCAATAAAGAGTGCATCAAAATCAAGCGGTATATTGATGCGAATTATACGCAGAACATCACTTTGGATTCCCTTGCGGAATTTTCCCATTTAAATAAGTACTATATGGCCCATGCTTTTACATTGCACTGTGGCTGCTCTCCCATCCAATACCTGTGCCAGGCCCGGATTAAAGCCAGTAAAGCGCTTCTGGCGAGTACGGATTACAGCATCACGGAGGTGGCGCGGTATTCGGGATTTTCCTCTCAGAGCTATTTTGCCCAGAGCTTTTTGAAAAGCTGCGGCCAGACGGCTTCCGCCTACCGGAAAAGCTGTAAGGAGAAAACGGTCTGACCGCAGTACAAAGCGCCCTGTAAATCCTTACTGCGGAGTCAGCGCATATTCCACCACAATGCTGGCCTCCACCTGGATTTCACCGGGCATGATGCTTCCGGCGGTATCCTCGAACTCCATCATTTTAGCGGCGGAGCGGTACTGGTTTGTGAGGGCGGAGTCGTTATACCTTGCCTCGGAATAACCGCTGGTTTCCCTGATATTGATGACAGGTCCGACCTGGCATCCGGCGGCGTCCGCCAGCACCTGGGCTTTCGCTCTCGCGGTTTTCACGGCTGCGGTAAGAGCAGCCTGATAGCTTTCGTCGTATTTGCTGGCCTGATAGGTGATGGACTGGACGGTGTTGACGCCTGTGGAGACAGACTGGGAAAGAATCTGCGGCAGATTGTCAATCGACAGGTCCGAAACGGTAAGGCTGGTGACAGCCTCATATCCCACGACCCGGCTTCTGTTATTGCTGTAGTCATAAACCGGATTCATATGGAAATCTGATGTCTGTATGGAAGTTTCCGCAATGTCCAAAGAGGCTAAGAGCGCAGTCACCTGACTGACCGCCGCGGCGTTTTGCTGCTGACAGTCGGAAGGCTCCTTTGCTTCCGTGCGGACGGCATAAACGATTTCTGCAATGTCGGGAACCACGGTTACCTTTTCGCTGCTGTTTACAGTGATGGAGTTTGCACCGTAGCCTCCGGCCGGGGACGCTGCTGCCGGGCTGGCGGGAATCTCCGGGGCCGGCTGGCTGGCGGTATCCTTTGCGGCGGGTAAATCCTGGGCGGCCTGACTGCCGGAACGGGAGCTGCCGCAGCCGGTAAGGCCGGCGGTTAAAAGAGTGGTGGCTAATAAGAGATATAATTTTTTCATGGTTGAAACCCTCCTTTTCGTCTGGGCAGACACTTATCGTATAAGGTTCGTAAGCGCTGCCGGATAATAACAAATTCTGCTATAGATACGGAGAAAGACGGGTGAATTTATGGGAAAAGCAAAAATATTATGCTGTAGAGCGGAAGCAATTGCAGATAAAAAAGCAAGGCGTCAGGCGCTGCCTGCAATACGGCCTTGAACGGATTTACTGCTTCCAGTGCAGTCTGTGCAGCTCGCCGGTAAGCTGCATCTGCGCAAAATTTTGCTGGCGGAGAGCCTCATAGAGAACGACGGCAACGGAATTGGACAGATTTAAGGAACGGATTTGGGGCAGCATGGGAATGCGGATACAGGTTTCTTCATAATCTACAAGAATTTCTTCGGGGATTCCCGCGCTTTCTTTTCCGAACATAATAAAATCGTCAGGGCCAAAGGCGGCGTCTGTGTAGAGACGTTTTGCTTTTGTGGTCGCCATCCAGATTTTTGCGCCCGAATGCATGGTCTTAAATTCTTCAAAATTCATGTAGCGGGTCACGTCAAGATGCTCCCAGTAATCCATTCCGGCGCGTTTTAAATCTTTTTCGGTAAGGCGGAAGCCGAGAGGCTCTATCAAATGAAGGCCTGTTCCGGTGGCGACGCAGGTTCTGCCGATGTTGCCGGTGTTGGCGGGGATTTCGGGCTGGTGCAGGATGATATGCATGGGGGCTCCTTTCGTGGTGTGTCACAGTGTACTGTTATATAAGCAATTGAATTGTATCTTTTCGACTACTGTTGTATCTTATCATAAAAGATATTTGCGTTTCAATATGGGGAATACTTTTGTTTCTGTTCCCGGCCTGCTTTTTGAGTTTAAGAATTAAAGGGCAATATATAAGGAATTATAGGTATATTGTAATTGATAATAAATGGATGATATAATTTATTTACTTGAATTAAAAGGGGAATTAAGCTTTCTGCTTTGTCGTCATTCATTGTCGAATTTTGAAATATTATTGCAGGTAAAATTCCTGTATGATATAATGAAAATGCTCTTTTTTGAATAGCAAAAGAAGGAAGGGAGCATAATATGGAGACAAGAAGCTTTATTATTGTTTTCTTGTCTTGTTTTTGTCAGTTTTTTACGAGTCCCTTATACACATGACAAGACAGGCGGCGCGGAAACAATTACCCTGAATTTTACGATATCAATCGAATTCAGCGGCGGACAGGAGAAATACTATGGAGAGAGGATTGAGCAGAAGGTTATCAGGAATTACATTCAGCCGGAACGAAATCGAAAAATCGGTAACGGCACGCAGGAAACCGAGTGATTTTTGGAGGTTAAATCCGAATGAAGATGCCAATATCAAATCTAAAGGCGTATCCGGATTTGCAATAAAAAAGCCTTGCAGAGATGATATAAAAATTACAGGAAGCGTACTAAAAAAGCCCGTTAAGTAAATACGGGCTTTAATATATATGAGAGGGTTTTACTTATGAGGAATATATGCAGGCCGTTTACTCTTTACAGCGATTTCCTTCCACCGGCGAAGACGAGAAGGGACTGGAAATACCTGGCATATGGATATTTTGACGGTGTGAATATTGGGGACAATCTTTTGGAGGATGGAATCTGGAATTTTGAAAAAATGTGGCTGTATCTGGAATCAGAAAAGCTGCATTTGGACGGAAGTTATACAGAGCAGACTATTTTTGGCTTTCGTACGGAAGAAGATGGCTGCGAGGAGGATATGCAGTTTTGGAAAAATATAGAAAGTGATAAATATCCTTTTCTTTTTTTGATTTTGATACAGGATGAGGTCAATGGAGGGAATCTGAACGGGCTATGCTATAACAGAAGGCGTTTGGAGACAGGTTTATCCGCAAATAAAGGGGTAAGCGCAATTTCCTATTTAACTCTGGACAGCAGCGATTTACTGTTGGTATTGGCATGTGAGGAGTACTCCGCCGGGACAAAGCTGATAGACAGTTTTCACATAGGCGACGGGAGTTCTGTTCTGAGTCAGAATGGTTGGAATTTATATTACAGCTACACGATTCCGGCCATAAGGAAATCGTTTCTCAATAATTCAGATAAAATTGCCGGATTAAACGGTATTCTGGATTCTGCGTATATTCATATTATCGAAAAATATCCCGGAGGAATCAAAGAAGTATACAATGTAATTATTGATAAATGGTCTGGCGAAGCAACTGGTATAAAAACGGAAAAGAAAGCTGTTTTGGGCTGCAATGATGAATTGATTATCATGAAAGGAATCCCATGGAGCCTTTTTCTCTCATTTTATCAGGACGAAACCGGTGTGCTGAATCACTCAAGCTCTGTCTATCAGAAAAATATTATTGGAGTTACGACCATTTTAGGTGAGGAAGGAAAAGAAAGAGGGGTCAGAGAAAAGGACGGGGGAAGTGGCGGAGATAAAGCTGTTACGGTAAGCGAAAGCCTGAGAAAAGAATGTCAGGTGCTGAGACTGGATAATGAAAGCGGCAGAGGGCGAATGGTAAGAAAAGAAATATTGTCTGTGCTGAATTCATTGGAAAAATATGAAAAGTCGCCTTTTCATGATTATATTTTTGTGTCTGCACTCAGACCAATGAAAATGCTGGTCACTATGGTGAAAGAGGCGGATAAAAGAGAAGATGAAGATAAATATGGTTATTTTTATGATTTCCTGACCAGCTTTAATATGTATGCGCAAAACTCTATGCGGTCCGACAGGCAGTTTACGGAGGTGCCGGATTTTAACATTCGCATATATGAAACTCCGGCGAAGATGAATGCATTTTATAATGCTGTTATTTATAATCTGAAATCGCTTTTAAACGAACTGGGGGCAAGTGAAAAGAAAAGGCATGAATATGAATTCCTGACATGTCCCGGTGTGGCCAATAATATGCAGGTAAGGGAAATTTATCCGGAGCTGATAGAAGATAAAAGACTGTTTCTTGTAGATATGCCGGAAAAGCAGGTTTACAGTCCCTGGCTGATGTTCGTAATGATGGCTCATGAGGTGAGTCATTTTGTCGGAAGGGGAATCAGGCAGCGAGATTTTCGATATAAATGTCTGGTAAAAATGGTTTCAGACGTCGTGGTGAGATATCTGTATGAGAAATTGTCCGAATATCTTAAGGACGAAGAACACTTTAATGAAATAACTCATCTGGAAGATGGCGGGAGCTATTTTGAGGTACTTGAGAATGAAATAGTACAGCAGCTGGAAAGCTACATGGAGTGGGAGGATAAGGATAAGTTTATAGAGAAACGTTTTGACAGTGACAGCCTTGACAGAGAAAACGGAAGGGAATACTGGAAAAAACGTATCCATCAGTATGGATACCATAGCGATATGCTTAAAAAACTGATGCTGGAGCATTTGTGCTGGATATGTGGGGAACGGAAGATTTATACATATTTGTCCAAAAGAGAGTATATTTATCAACTGAGCAAAGGGAAAAGCGGCGAACAGGCGCGGGGAGATGAGAGAAGGCTTGAAAATAATCTGGAAAAATGGTTATTGGAATTTTGCCGGGTTTCAGAGTGGAATCTTTCTGATTGGGGAGCCTATGCAGTAATCGATAAATTAATGTATCTGTTAAAGGAGTGCTTTGCTGATTTAGGCGCGGTGATGCTTCTGGATTTGTCAATGGAAGAATATCTGAAATCCATTCTTCTTGGTGCATATGACCAGGGAATAGACATTGAAACACTGATTGGACAGACGGAGGGGCTTATCCGTGGAACTTTAGTGTGTCTGTGTATGATAAGCAACGAAGACGACTGCCCGCAGAAATGGTCGTTTGATGAGGTGGTTGAGATATCAGAGCAGGAAGGGGATATTTCAGTCCTGGCTTCTGTTCTGTGGGAAAAGATGTGTACTTACGGGGAAAATTATAAAAAGGCGTTCTGGGAAACTCAGGACGAGAAGGAGATTATATATCATAGTTCTGTTCTGGAAGAGGCGTTACAGTACCTGATAAGGTGCCGTAAAAATTTCTCATCTCAGATGGAAGAAAATATGGGGGCAATGCAGAAAGAAATTCTGGAAATGTTTCATGCGTTTTCGAAAGAAAATGTTGAGTCGATAATTCTTGATATTCGTAAATATATAGATACTTATCAGCAAAAGCTGAAAGACGATTTGGATAAATGTGAAAGAGACAGATAGAGAAGGGATTAAGGAAGATGCTTGAAGAACAGGTTCAGGCTTTTGCCAGTGCGTTCGAAAAGGAACTGAAAGATAGTTTTTCTGAGTTGGCGGAAGGAGTGCGATTTTTTTTACTCATAAGAAATTCTCAAAGGGAATATCCGTGGATTGTCGGTCCAAAAGATTATAGCTGGTCGGGATTTTTCGGTACGAAAGAAAACGAGGCGTGGCTGGAAGATTTTCAGACGATTATAAACGAAACAGATGAGAATTCAGATAAAGAAATAAGTGAAGTTCTCAGAAAGTCAGCAGAAAAGGAAAAGATTATATATTATTTTTGTGAGAAAGGCAAAGATGATTCGTGGATAAAAGAAAAGAGCTTTGGAGGCAAAAAGGACGTCCTCTGGCTGGTACGCGGGAAGGTAAGGGGAGAAGCTGTATCAGCGATACTCAGGGATGTTATGGAGAAAACCAGAGAAGAACTGTCGGACCTGATTTTTCTGTCTTATTATAGACAGATACCCTACATAGAGGAAAGGCTGTTCCGGGCTGTGAAAAATAAAGAGGAGATTCGAAATAGCTATACGGAAAGTCTCTGTAAAAAATCAGGGGGAATTGACAGAGAATTTATCTCTCTTATTTCTGCAAGGAAATATGAAAAGAGAGAATTATTTTCCAGAATTTATTTAGGAGAATTGCCGCAAAGCCAAATGGAGATTTCCTTTGAGGGAAGGAACAGCAGTAAATGGAAATTTTCCAGTGGAAATCTCAGGTTCGTCAGGAAGGTTCTTGAAACGGCAAAAGGCGAAAGGGTACTGGTGGTTGGCAGGGAAGGGGAAGAACAGGTGATGAGGGGAATTGCGACCCTGGGAGAAAGTGTTGGAAATCAGATTACATTTAATGGCTATTTAAAATGGAAGCTGACAGGTAATGGCAGGGAGCTTTTGCATTATGAAGAAGGAAGATTTCATTTCTCAGATGAAAAACAGACAGAAGTGATGGGACTTGGCGCGTTACATTTAGAGAATGAAAAGGATATTAAGGATACTATTTATGCTTTGAAGGAGCAGGCGCATGGAACTTCGGCGGTATTCTTAGATGGCAAAGCGTTTGAAGATGAGCTTGACAGGCTTGACAGAAATAATCGTTTATGCAGAATAAAGCCCGTTTCTATTTTTAAATCAGAGTATGGTGAGGAAAAAAAGAGGTTCAGGGAACTTTTGATTGGACTATCGGCTATAGACGGAGCATTGATAGCGGATTATCAGGGAAATATACATGCGATTGGCGCGATACTGGATGGCGAAAGCGTTGTTGAAGCGGATATGGCCAGAGGGGCAAGATATAATTCCCTGAAAAATTATGTGAACTGGCTGGTAGGATGCAGAGGATATGAGCGCAGTCAGTGCTTTGCGGTTATTATTTCAGAGGACGGCGGGATAGATGTGGAGATTGCCGAAGCAGTTGAGAAGAAGAAGAAAAGAGGATTCGGGGGATGGTTAAAAAGCCGATGGGGACGAAGACAGCGCATAAAATAGGAATTATCTCCGACACGCACGGACTGCTTCGGCCTGAAGTTACAAAAGCGCTGCAGGGATGCGAATTTATCCTCCACGGAGGCGACATCAACAGTCCGAAGATACTGGACAAGCTGCAGGAGACGGCGCCCACCTATGCGGTTCGGGGCAACAATGACGGAGAATGGGCGCATTTTCTTCCGGAAACGCTTTCCATAGAGCTTTGCGGCGTCCAGTTTTTTATGGTTCACAATAAAAAAATGCTGCCGAAGAATCCGGACGCAAAAACCGATATCATTATTTACGGGCATTCCCATAAATATGAGGAAAAGCATCTGGACGGAAGACTTTTCCTCAACCCCGGCAGCTGCGGTCCAAGGAGGTTTGCACAGCCGGTGACATTGGCGGTTCTGGAAGTGGGAGAGGACGGCTCTTACTGTGTGGAAAAAATCGACGTAGCGTCTCCGGCGTCAGGGGAATCGGGAACACGGAGCACGCCGGGAGAGGAGGGGGAGACCGGAAAAGAAAACCCCATGGGAAAAGAAGATTCCTCGGAAAAGGGAAAATGCAAGGATATGAGGAAGATGATTACGCAGGTGATGCGCGATACGGACCGTGGCGTCCCGGTGGAGAAAATCGCCGCAAGAAACCAGATAGAGAGCAGCCTTGCGGAGCAGATATGCAGGCTCTATCTGACTCATCCGGGGGTGAGCGTGGAGGGGATAATGGAGAAGATGGGAATTTGACAGGCATTTGGTTTGCACAGTTAACGATTATGTGATAATATTTATATAGAAAATATTGATGTAAAGGGCAAATGGAGGCATATATCCATGGGAATCTATTTGAATCCGGGCAATAAAGGTTTCTGGCAGTCGATTCGTTCCGAAATCTATGTGGACAAGACGGGACTGATTTCGCAGACAAACAGATATTTAAATACAGAACAGCAATTTATCTGTGTCAGCAGGCCGAGGCGTTTCGGAAAGTCAATGGCGCTTAAGATGCTTGCGGCATATTATAGCCGCGGCTGCGATTCGGCAGAGTTGTTTCATGGATTTCAGATTGAAAAGGATGAGACCTTCAGGGAACATTTGAACCGGTATGACGTTATCTTTCTGAATATGCAGCAATTTTTAATCAGGGCTAAGAATCAGGAAGTAACAGAGTATCTGGAACGGGCTGTGTTGGAAGAACTTCGCGAAAGCTATGGAGAACTGTTTTCCAGGCAGATTACAGGTCTGGCGGAAGCGCTTGAGAAGATTTATGTAAAAACGGATAAGCAGTTTATTTTTCTGATTGATGAATGGGACTGTGTGATGCGTGAAAAGCAGGAGGCGGAAGCCCTCCAGAAGCAGTATCTTGATTTTTTAAGAAGTCTCCTGAAAGACCAGCCCTATGTTGCGCTTGCATACATGACAGGGATACTGCCTGTTAAAAAGTACGGGCAGCATTCTGCATTGAATATGTTTTGGGAATATTCCATGACAGACCAGTATGCGTTTGAGGAATACACCGGTTTTACAGAGAATGAGGTAAGGGAACTGTGCGGCCGGTACGGGATGGATTTTGAAAAGGTCAGTGACTGGTATGATGGCTACAGATTTCGGCAATTCCGGCATGTTTATAATCCCAGGTCCGTGGTGGCGGCAATGAAAAGCCGCGTTTTTTCAAATTACTGGACATCCACAGAAACCTACGAGGCGTTAAAAATATATATAGATATGGATTTCGACGGTCTTAAAGCCGATATTGTACAATTGCTTGGCGGGGAGCGGGTGAAGGTAAACACTCTCAGCTTTCAAAATGATATGCATAATTTCAGAACAAAGGATGATATTCTTACGCTGCTGATTCATATAGGATATCTCGGGTATGATGCTGAGGTAAAGGAGGCGTTTATTCCCAATAAGGAGATTACAGGAGAATTTGAAAACGCTATGAGCGTAAGCGGATGGCCGGAGGTTATGCGCATTTTGAAAGCATCGGAGAAGTTGCTGGAAGATACCTTAGACGGTGACGAAGAAAGCGTCGCCCGGGGTCTTGACAAGGCGCATACGGAAGCGGCGTCCATCTTGACCTATAACGATGAAAATTCACTTGCCTGTGCCATTGGACTTGCCTACTATAGCGCACGGAAAGATTACAGGCTTATCAGAGAGATGCCGTCAGGAAAGGGATTTGCAGATGTGATATTCCTGCCGCTTTCGTCTGTCGGGAAACCGGCAATTGTGGTAGAGTTGAAATATGACAGTACTGTTGACGCAGCTATACGGCAGATTAAGGACAGGCATTACTCGCAGGCGTTGGAAGGCTATGCGGGAGAGATTTTGCTTGTCGGAATTAATTACAATAGGGAAAGTAAAAACAAACTGCACAGCTGCCTGATTGAAAAAATCGAAAAAACAGTGTAAACACCGCTTATAATTCCTCATGAGGCAGTATCCTTTCCGCATACTCCCCCGGAGCGCATCCGCAGTATGTCTTAAAATACCGGGAAAAATGCGCCTGATTATGAAAACCGCACAGATGCGCAACTTCTTTTACCTGCAGGGCCTCGTTGCTCAGCAGGTTTTTTGCTTTTTCCAGACGGGCGCGGAGCAAGTCATTTTTGGGGGTGGAGGAAAAAAAGCTGCGGTAATAGGCGTAAAACTGGCTCTTTTCCATATTCATACATTTGCAGAGACGTTCCATGTTCCAGTCCTCTCCGCACTCGGTAAGCATTTTAAGACGCAGATTTTGAAATAGGGGATAGAGGTTCCCGGCATTTTCTTTTTGGGCGGAAGCTTCTGTGAGCCCGCGGGCGATGGTCAGGAACAAAAGGGTTATCAGGGAATGGACGGCCTCTTCCTGGTAGGAAAGCGGTGAAAAATACTCCATCTGCAATCGGGAGATACAGGAATTTATCTGGTCGGCGTTGTTCGTATAAAAAACTGTGTTTTCGGGGAGATGGAAACACTCAGCCGGATTTTTATCGGAAGAAAAGTGAAGATAGCTGTTGTAAAACCGGCGCACAGCCTGATAGTGCTGAGGCGTACCGGGAGTATAAAGAATACAGGCGTTTTCCCGGGTTATGACAAGCCGTTCCTCTAAATAGACCTTCATGGGTGATTTGAGTATGAGAAAAAGGTAGTCGCCGCTTCCCGAGGGGCGGAAAATAGTGTCGTAGTCCTGATTGGAACGGTTGTATTCACAAAAATTCAGTTTATACATAAAAATGCCCCCTTTCTGTTTCGAGGATAACATATGACCGGAAGAAAAGTCAAATATACCGGAGAAAATGAGATGGGAAAAAGGGCTGTCCGGGCTTATACTAAAAATAAAATACGGAACTTAAAACAGTAACTGGCCAGACGGCGCCCAGACAAATTTTTGGAAGCGGAGCTGGCAAAAGTTTGTCTGCCAAACCGGCGCAGGAAGGACGGTTACGGAACTTAAAATGGAGGTTGGAAATGAAAAAAGCGGAAATTATTGTGGACAGATACTATCTGACAGGCGAGGTGGATAAGAGAATCTTCGGCTCTTTCATCGAGCATTTGGGACGCGCGGTGTACGAGGGAATTTATCAGGAAAACAGCCCGTTTGCGGACGAGCAGGGACTTAGGAAGGATGTGCTTGCGCTGGTGAAGGAGCTGCAGGTTCCCATTGTGCGCTATCCGGGCGGGAATTTCGTGTCAGGCTATCACTGGGAGGACGGCGTGGGGCCGAAGGAGGAGCGCCCCTCAAAGGTGGACTTGGCATGGCAGGTGATTGAGACCAATCAGTTTGGCTTAAATGAGTTTGCGGACTGGGCAAAGAAAGCGGGCTGCGAGGTGATGATGGCGGTGAATCTTGGGACCAGAGGGCCGGAGGACGCCAAAAATATACTGGAATACTGCAACTTTAAGAAAGGCACTTATTACAGCGACCTGAGAAGAAAGCACGGCTATGAGGAGCCCCATAACATTAAGCTCTGGTGCCTTGGCAACGAGATGGATGGTCCCTGGCAGATGGGGCACAAGACGGCGAAAGAGTACGGGCGCGTTGCAGCGGAGACCGGCCGCCTGATGAAGTTTATGGACCCTGAAATCGAGACGGTGGCCTGTGGGAGCTCTTCCCTTGCCATGGATACCTTCGGGTATTGGGAGGAGGAGGTTTTAAGCGAATGCTACGAGCAGGTGGATTATCTTTCCCTCCATCAGTATTATGGAAACAGGGACGACAACACGCCGGAGTTTCTTGCCAATTCCAAGGGAATGGACGAGTTTATTTCCTCGGTTCTCTCTATTGCGGACTGCGTAAAGGCAAAGAAGCGGAGCAAAAAGCAGATTAACCTTTCCTTTGACGAGTGGAATGTATGGTATCACAGCAACGAGGCGGATGAGAAGCTGGAAAAATGGGTTCAGGCTCCTCACCAGCTGGAGGATGTCTACAATTTTGAGGACGCGCTTTTGGTGGGAAGTATGCTGATTACCATGCTGCGCCATGCGGACAGGGTAAAGGTTGCCTGTCTGGCACAGCTTGTAAATGTAATTGCGCCTATTATGACTTCCGATACGGGGGCATGGCGGCAGACGATTTTTTATCCTTATATGCATGCCAGCGTGTATGGAAGGGGAACGGTTTTAAATACGCTGGTAAAGGCTCCTTCTTATGAGAGCAAGGCTTACGGGGAGGTTTCCTTCCTTGACAGTGTCTGTGTATGGAATGAGGAGAACGGGGAGCTCACCATTTTTGCGGTAAATAAAAATCTGGAGGAGGATATGGAGGTAAGCTGCGATTTGCGGCAGTTTGCGGACTATAAGGTTGCAGAGCACATCATCCTGACAAATGACGACATGAAAGCTGTCAATACGGAAAGTAATCCCGACTGCGTAACGCCGGTTTACGGAAACGCTTCTCATATGGAAAACGGACATTTCACAACAGTATTTGGAAAGCATAGCTGGAACGTGGTGAGACTGAAAAAGTAATAACGCATTTGCGGCGTTGGAACAGGAGGGCATATGAATTATTTCGAGGAAAAAAACGGCGCTTTAATTTTCCGTGAAAACGGAGAAACGGTAAAGGTTGAAGGCTGGGTAGAGGACAGCCTCAGGGTGCGGGGAGGGATTCTCGCCGATATTTCGGAGGAAAGCATTGCGCTTCTTCCATCTCCTCTCCTTGAGCCGACGATAGAGATTGAGGAGCGGCGTGCCAGCATTACCAACGGTAAAATCAGGGCGGTACTGGAAGTTCAGACTTGGGGAAACGCATTGCAGATTACCTTTTTGAATCAGAAAAACGAAGTGCTCCTTAAGGAGATTTCCGATGGAGGAGCGCTTTGCAAAAGAGCCCGCCATTACAAGACGCTGCCCGGAGGAGATTTCCGCCTGAAAGCATCCTTTGAGTCCAATCCTGAGGAAAAGATTTACGGCATGGGGCAGTATCAGCAGGAAAAGATGAATTTGAAGGGCTGTAATCTGGAGCTGGCGCACAGAAATTCCCAGGCCAGCGTTCCTTTTTATGTTTCCAGTCTGGGGTACGGCTTTCTGTGGCACAATGCAGCCATCGGCGAGGTGCATTTCGGCTTAAATACCACGGAGTGGGTGGCGGAGAGCACAAGGCAGCTGGATTACTGGATTACCGCGGGGGATACGCCGGCGGAAATTGAGGAAAATTATGCAGAGGCCGTAGGCAAAGCGCCGATGATGCCGGAGTATGGTCTGGGCTTCTGGCAATGCAAGCTGCGTTATTACAATCAGGAGCAGGTTATCAGAATCGCGGAGGAGTATAAAAAGAGGGAGATTCCCCTGGACGTTCTGGTGATTGACTATTTTCACTGGCCCAGGTGCGGGGATTACCGGTTTGACGAGGAGTATTTCCCTAATCCGAAAAAGATGGTGGAGCGGCTTCACGAGCTGGGAATCGAAACCATGGTTTCCATTTGGCCCCAGGTGGATACCCGGAGTGAAAATTATGAGGAGATGAAGCAGCAGGGACTTCTGGTAAAAATTAATTCCGGGATTGACGTGCAGATGCTTTTTGACGGCAACAATGTATTTATGGACGCTACCAACCCCAGGACGCGGGAATATGTGTGGGGAAAGATAAAGAAAAATTATGCGGACCTTGGCGTCAATGCTTTCTGGCTGGACGAGGCGGAGCCGGAGTTTGCCACTTATGATTTTGACAATTACCGTTACTATGCGGGACCGGTTGCGGAAAAGGGAAATATTTATCCCAGAGAATACGCAAGGCTGTTCTACGAGGGGCAAAGGGCAAACGGCCAGAAGGAGATTGTAAATCTTATCAGATGCGCATGGGTGGGAAGCCAGAAATACGGTGCGCTGGTGTGGTCGGGAGATATTTTTTCCTCCTATGAGGATTTGCGGAAGCAGATTTGCGCAGGACTCCACATGGGACTTGCCGGAATCCCATGGTGGACTACCGATATCGGCGGCTTCCACGGCGGCGTGACGGAGGATGAAGGGTTCAGGGAGCTGCTTATCAGGTGGTTCCAGTTTGGAACCTTCTGCCCGGTAATGCGGATTCACGGCAGCAGGCTTCCCTTTACCCCGATTGTCAACAAGGCCGGAGAGGTGCGGGAAAAGACCGGAGCGGACAATGAAATCTGGAGTTTCGGGGAAGAGGCTTATCCTGTCCTTAGGAAGTTCATAGGTATCAGGGAGCGCATGAGGGATTATACCAGAGAGCTTATGCGTCAGGCCCATGAAAAGGGAAGCCCGGTTATGAGAACCCTGTTCTATGAGTTCCCGGAGGACAGCGCCTGCTGGGATATCACGGATTCCTATATGTTCGGTTCGGATATTCTGGTGGCGCCTGTGGTTTATGAAGGGGCGAGAAGCAGGAAGGTCTATCTGCCAAAAGGCGCAGAGTGGGTACAGGCCGGAAGCGGAAGGCGCTATGAGGGCGGACAGAGTTATGAGATTGACGCGCCGATTGAAACCTTGCCGGTGTTTTTGAGGGATGGAAGGCAGGAGTATCTCGTGGAAATGTTATAGACGAGGAGGCAGATGATGCCCTCTGAACTGTGCGGTGGCAGGCTAAAATAAATAGAAAATGATTGCTTTCCGGCTATGTTTCAAATTGCAATTTTTTTAAAATGTATGTCAAATTATTTTAAGGAGTTGTGTAGTTCCTGAAAACATGTTTGTGAATAGCCAACGGTCATTTTATGATGAAACAAATTAAGGGAATCCATGGAGGCGGTATTTTATGGGATGGAAGGATATGACAAAAGAGCAAAAGAAAAGATTCTGGGCGGTAGTCGCCACGGGTATAATCGGAACAATCATAATTCGTCTGGTTCCCACAGCCTGCCGCATGCTTTCCCTGATAATAAATAACATTTTGCACTAAAACAATGAACCAATTTAAGCAAATTAAAGGACGAGACAATAGTAGCTTCCGCAGGCCGGGAGCCAGCTCGCAGGATTTTGATTGTCCTTAAGGACAATCAAAATCCTGCGAGCGTCCCCCTTT
>OFFG01000534.1_pt1 | contig 31356 bp, 27 predicted proteins | sample 1521331 | NCBI WGS metagenome assembly OFFG01 (sample SAMEA3504129, study PRJEB24116) | mouse gut metagenome | biome: mouse gut; feature: mouse-associated habitat; material: faeces | place: Denmark | collected 2011 | reverse complement strand
CCCGGGAAGCCGTATTCTCCTGCCCGTACCGCCAGGGCTCCAGGTCCCCGCCGCCGGGCAGCAGCAGCCCGTCGCAGTCCCTCGCGGCGCCCGGAACCTCCGAAAAGACCGCCTGTCCCCCGGCGGCCTCCACCGCCCTGCGGTAATTGGCATACCGCCCCTCTTCGCCAAGAATGAAAATCCTTTGGTTCATATCCCGGTCCTCCCCATTGATTTTATCTTAAAATCCTATGCAGACACAAACCAAGGCTTGCATTGCGGGAAAATCTATGGCATAATGTGTTTGGAAAGCATATACGGAGATGTGTCCGTACGGCCGGAGAATCCGCGCCGGAAATCGTACTGCCTGTACCGAAAATTGAATCGTTATACTATGGAGACGTATTGAAGTGGTCATAGCGAGCCTGACTCGAAATCATGTTATCTGCGCTGAAAACTGAATATTATCTACACGGAGGTGTATCGAAGTGGTCATAACGAGAACGACTCGAAATCGTTTGGCCGGTAAAACGGCCCGTGGGTTCGAATCCCACCGCCTCCGCCAAAGCCCCTAAAAGCACACGCTTTCAGGGGCTTTTCTTGCAAAAAAGTTTCGACGGTCGTGATGCCTGTTATGTTTGATGCCCCGCTTTTTTGATGCCCTCCAGATTTTCTTATACGTCCGCATGAATAATAATTACCACCGTGATGCCCTAAATGATGCCCGAATTTCCTAAAAGCCTATAAAAAGCGGTGCGGAGATATAAAAAGATTTTTGTTACCGCTCTATTTCCTGGCTTTTTTCTTGAGCTTGCCGGGTGGCCGTTCCTTGGTGTCCTCTGCTTTTTTCATGGGGTGCAGGGCCTTATGGTAGGTTTCCAGGACAGCCTTTTTCCGTTCCAGCCGCACGTCAACATACTGTGGTACGTAATATAGACTCAGACGGGCAAAGCCCTCGCAATTAAAGGCTTTGCCCGTTGTGGCTATATACGCAAAGTAAGTATCATTCGTAAATGAGCCGATCCAGTTGTTTCTTAAAGTGAGCGTAAGCAGGAGTGCCATCAAAATGTCCTGCAGAGATCAGAATAAACTTCATAATACACTGGAGATGCCTGAGCATTTTTACTACGAGATAGGTCGTTTACTTCTCTTCCCAAGTTAGCCGCAGTATCACGAAGGAAAAGGATGTATGTGACAAGTTCTCCAACTAAATCTTCTAAATGCATTTCGCTAATCTGCACAAGTTGGATATCATCGTACCAAGGATCTTGGCTATAAGCCATAGTAGCCTCCTTAATATTTCTCATATTCTGCAGCATAGTATTGCTTTAAAATGGAGGATAACCGCTCTACTTCGGCTTCTAATTCATGGATACGCTTATTCTTTGCGGCAAGAATGATATCTTTGCCCTTATCTGTAACTGTATGTTTTATAGCTGCCGGAGCAGAAGCAGAGCATTGCCGAAGCGACTCTATACGTGCCCTATACTCCGGACTTTTGTAGAGCGTTGTCTTTGACACATTGGCAAGTGTGGCCACAGAATTGAAATTGACAGGCAAGTGTTGCTTTAGGAGTGATCTGATTGCCAAATCAACTTTTTGACCAACTGCTTTCCTCTTCGCTTCTGCATGAGCCAGAAGGCCGTTTACATTGCGTGCATGGTTATTTGGCATGAATTCTCTCCTCTCCGGTGTATTCTCTTCCCTTCTTCCCCGCAAGATGCCTCGTTTTGCCCGCCCGTAGGACTGCAACAATTTCTTCGTATCTTTCCAGAAGATGTAAGTTTTTCTCAACCCAAACCTCACGGCCTTGAGCTTTGCCGCGCTCAATCAACATTTTTGTTTCCTGGATCTCTGATTCGTACTGCGGTAAAAAGTCTGGTGTTGTGCAAAGATTACGGCAGGTAAGGCAAGGATTTAATTGCGTAAAGCATTCTTGCTTTTTGGGCTTCATACAGAAGCCAAGTGGCATTCGAACCGCATCAAGATTATATCTGATATACTCCCATTCAATCAAATCCTCATTATCTATCCCGGATATATCGACTTGTTTAAGCTGCCCAGAATCGGTTATGCGAAAAAGTCCGTTTTGTACTGCCTGTTCCCATGACTTGCGCAGCGTCGTATCCAACACCTTTGCATAGACCAGCGTCATCTCCGGAGACATATGGGCCATCCATTTTTGGACATGTACCAAACTCATCCCATGGTTTATCAGTTCAACGCCTTTTATATGGCGAAAAGCATGCAGCTTAAAATGGTATAAATCCCCTTGGTCGTCAACGATGTTGTACTTCTGAGCTAATCTGTTTAATGCTTCGCTGACCCTATGAGCATCCATGGACAACCCCATGCGCGACCCCCTATAACGGTTAAATAATAAATGTCGGGGATTATTTGTTTCTGTACTCTTAAGTCGAGCGATTTGCACTACGGCCTCTACTACAGAGTGTACCTCGTCAGTAATTGGAATTCGGTGTCCAAGCGTTCGGGTTTTTCTGATATCCCCTTTCAAATACCATCCTTGCTCTGTATGTTCAAGGCAGGTGTCATATCTCAAATTTAATACATCGGAAATCCGCCATCCGGAAGCAATTAACAAGATTACAACAGGGATATATTCAGATGGGGTTAGATCCTCCAAATGCTCCTTCAGTTGTAGCATTACACCTTCTGGTATGTACTTTATACGTTCTGATTTTGGTGACAATTTTCCATACTGCGGAATGTCTTCGTAAAAATATAGTGACGGAACTGGAGTTTCCGGAGCATCGGGATAATTGAATTGCTGTATTCGCAGAAGAAAATTTCTTGTATGGAGGAGTTTATCTAATTGATGCCTACTTCTTTCGGGATGTGCAATCAAATATTCTTGGAGGAAATGCTCTATGTGACAACGTTTCAAATTTCTCAAACTTGTCCAATCCGGCTCCTTCCTGGAGATGAACTGAAGGAAATCTGTAATTGAATTCAATTCCAAGCGTATCGTTACCAGTGCACAAATAGTCAGCCGCATTTTAATATATCTCTTTGCCAGGTCGCGGAATGCAGGCGGTATATATGTAAAGTTGACCAAATAATTCATAGCGTGTACTGGAATGTCGACACTGGGTATCTTCCTACAATCCCAAATATCTTTTTCATATTCTTCACGTGTATCATAGAAATCAGAGAAAAACAGAAAAAGTTGGTAGATCTGTGCCCGATACCCTTGCCTTAACGATTTGTGCCCAGTTAACTCCATATAATCAAGCCATAAGGGAAGCATTTGTTCAATTGAGATTTCAGAGAAGCTCCGCAGTTCTGGATAAGTACTTCCAAGGAATTGGATAAAGTATTTTATTATAATATTTTGCAAGACCCCGCAAAACCTTGTGGAACAGCGCATAACGCCGCATTTCCTGACAGCAAACCACCCCAATTACTACGAATTTACTACCAAGGGATGAGCATTGATACGACGAAACACCGGGAAATGCGGACATACGGTTTTGCGCCGCCCTTTGACCTACCCTCTAAAATCACATATCGCCCGACTGGATAGGCCGTCTTTTCTGCATGGAAAAGGCGGCTTTTTCTATGCCCGTACATAGCCGTCTGTTTCGCCGCAGGCGGCTAAATCTATGAAAGGAGGAACCCCCAAAATGGCGAAACCGAAAGTGATAAGCGTAGCAAATCAAAAGGGCGGAGTTGGCAAAAGCACGACCGTCTACAACCTGGGGGCCGGTCTTGCGCTGGAAGGAAAGAAAGTTCTCCTGCTGGACGTAGACCCCCAGGGCGATCTGACCAAGATGCTGGGCCAGCGCAAGCCCCACGACCTGCCCCTGACCCTTGCCAATGCCATGAACGACGTTGTGGCCGGGACAATGCCCCGCGACCACCCGGAGATCATGCACCACCATGAGGGCTTTGACTTTGTGCCGGGGAACCGCAGCCTGTCCGCCGTGGAGGTGGGGCTGGTGAACGTGATGAGCCGGGAAACGGTACTGCGTCAGTATGTGGACAGCGTGAAGCGGGACTATGACTATGTTCTGCTGGATTGCCGCCCCTCGCTGGGTATGCTGGTCATCAACGCCCTGTCCGCGTCGGATCATGTGCTTGTCCCCGTTCAAGCGGACTATCTGGCGGCGGAGGACATGACGGAGCTGGTGGGGACGGTGCGGAGCATCCAGCGTCAGATCAACCCCCGGCTGAAGATCGGCGGCGTGTTCCTGACGATGGCGAATGAAACCACGTTCCGCAAGGACATCGTGAACAGCGTCAAATCCAACTTTGGGCGTCACCTGCCCGTGCTGGACACGGTGATCCCGGCGACGGTGCGGCTGGCGGAGGTCAGCACAGCGGACAAAAGTATCTTCCAGCACGAACCCAGGGGACGGGCGGCGGACGCCTACCGCAGACTGACAAAGGAGGTGCTGGACATTGGCAGCAAAGAGCGCAGCCGGACTTCTGACCTCAGTAGATAGTATGTTCACCACCCAGGAGGAACGGGACAACGCCCAGCGCAGCTATGTGACCGACTTGCCCATCGCTGAAATCAGCGACTTTCCCGACCACCCGTTCAAGGTGCGGATGGACGAGAGTATGACGGAAATGGTGTCGAGCGTAAAGGAGCGTGGTGTCCTTTCCCCCATGCTGGTGCGGCCCATGCCGGACGGCGGCTATCAAATGGTGTCCGGGCATAGGCGTAAAATGGCGGCGGAGCTGGCAGAACTTCCTACGGTGCCTTGTATCGTCCGGGAACTGATCGATGATGAAGCCGTCATTATCATGGTGGACAGCAACCTCCAGCGGGAGCAAGTTCTGCCCTCGGAAAAGGCGTTTGCCTACAAAATGAAGCTGGACGCCATGCGGCGGCAACAAGGTGAGCGCACAGATTTAACTTCTGTCCCACTGGGACAGAAGTTAGGAAAGACATCAAGGGAGCAGTTGGCAGACAAATCTCCTGATAGTAATACCCAAATTCAACGCTATATCCGCCTGACGAACCTTGTGCCTGAACTGCTGGACATGGTGGACAATACTGTGCTGAAAGAAAAGGGCACGTTACCGGGGAGCTCCGAGTGGAGCGGCAGGTCCACCGGGTCAAAGGAGAGCTGGTGGTCTCCCCGCCCAAGACAAAAGCCTCCAATCGGAGCGTGATCCTTCCCGCCCCTGTGGCGGAAGTCCTCAAAGCATACAGGGAAACCGTGGATGCCAAGTGGATGTTCCCCTCTCCAAGCAATGAGGACTCTCCCAGAGATCCTGCTGCTGTCCGAAAGAGGCTGCAAACCGTTCTGGAGCGGGCCGAGTGCAAGAAGATACGCTTCCATGATTTGCGCCACACTTTTTCCACAGTTTCTCTGGAGCACGGCATGGACGTGAAAACGCTCTCCACCATCATCGGCCATGTCTCCAGCAGCACTACACTGAACGTCTACGCCCACGTTACCGACGAGATGCGCCGGACTGCGGCGGTGAAGATCGACCAGGGCATCGGCAAAGCTGATCCGAAGATAGAGACCACGGCCGCCCCTCGAAAACCCGCCCCCAGCACCTTCCAGGCCCATAAGGGCCAGCGGCGTAAGGCGGGCACGGGCTGTGTCACCCAGATTAATGAAAGTCTCTGGGAAGGACGGTATTCCCCTATCGGGCCAGACGGCCAAAAGCACGCTCGCAACATTTACGCTCACAGCGAGGAAGAATGCGAAAGGCTTCTGGCAGAAATGATAACAGAGCTGAAGGTGGAAATCGCCGTCGAGAAGGAGCGGATGAAGTCAAGCCCAAAGGCAGACTGACAAGGAGCCGCAGCCTAACTTCTCCGTAAAAGCCAGCACTATACATTTCTATGGAAATGTGGTATAGTTTTAAGGGTGAATACACGCAAATTAATCAAATCGCCCATTCAATGATATTGTGATGTCTTACATGAGGGGGGCATATCAATGGAATTCACAGCAGTGATAGACGGATGTGAATTCCGCTTCATCGAAACGCTCCCTTCCCTGGACGGATCTTCACTGTTTGTCCTATGCGCAAATCTTGACGGCAAAAAGTATATTTGCCCCAAGGATTTTTGGCACAGCCATGCAGCGGCAGCGGTGCCAGAACAGCCCGCCCCCATTAGCGCCAACAGTACCGCTCAGGAAAAGATTGCGCTTTTCCTCTCCTTGTTCCGGGGCCGGGAAAGCCTCTATGCCAGACGTTACTACAACTTGAAAACCGGAAAGAGCGGCTATGTCCCCGCCTGTCAAAACGAGTGGAAGCCAGGGATTTGTGACAAAAGGGCGCAAAAGTGTCCCGATTGCCCCAACAGGGCTTTTATGCCTTTAACCGCAAACGTCATTCGGGCACACCTTTGGGGAAAGGATGAGTTCTGCCGGGATGTTGTTGGGATATACCCCATGCTGGAGGATGACCGAACCTGGCTTTTGGCGGTTGACTTTGATGAAGAATCCTGGCAGGAAGATGCCGCCGCCTTCCGGGAAACCTGCCTCGCCTTTGGCATCACACCCGCCGTAGAGCGCTCCCGCTCAGGGAACGGGGCCCATATCTGGTTTTTCTTCTCTGAACCTGTTTCCGCTGCGGATGCCCGCCGGTTGGGGAGCGGGCTGCTGACACAGGCGATGGCCCGCCGTCACGAACTGCAATTCAAGTCCTATGACCGGCTGTTCCCCTCACAGGATACTGTTCCAAAAGGCGGGTTTGGAAACCTGATCGCGCTGCCCTTCCAGGGGCAGGCCCGCCAAAAAGGCAATACATTATTTGTGAATGAACAGTTTGTCCCCTATCAGGATCAGTGGGCATTTCTCTCCCTCCTGCCCAAAATTACGCCGGAAAAACTGGCGGAATCGATAGACAAGCTGTGTACCAGCGGGGAAACAGGCGCACTGCTGGAATCTGCGGAGCCGGAGCCGAAGCCGTGGCCCGTAAGACGGAAAGCACCGGAGTTGCACCGGGAGGATTTTCCAGTGCAAGCTCGGCTCATGATTTCCAATCTTTTGTATGTGGATAAACAGGGCTTTTCCCAAAAGGCATTAAATGCGGTCAAGCGTCTGGCGGCATTTCGAAATCCCGAATTCTATAAAAAGCAGGCCATGCGTCTGCCTGTCTACCATATGCCCCGTGTATTCGACTGCAGCTATGAGGACCAGGATTTCATGGGTATCCCACGGGGCTGCATGGGATCGTTAATGGATCTGCTTGACGCATACGATGCTCCATACGTTATGGAGGATCACTGTCAGTCCGGGCATCAAATCAGCATCGCGTTTCGTGGGGAGCTCCGCCCAGAGCAGGTGCCGGCAGCTGAGGCACTTCTGTCCTATGACATCGGCGTTTTGTCTGCCACCACCGCTTTCGGGAAAACGGTGGTGGGCGCGTACTTGATTGGGCAGCGCAAGGTCAATACATTGATCCTGGTTCATTCCAGTGCGCTTTTGGAGCAGTGGAAAACTTCGCTGGAGAAATTCCTTGATGTTCAGGAGGCTTTACCGGAGCCGCCCAAGCGGCGCGGCAGGAAGAAACGAATCGAACGAATCGGCCAAATCGGCACAGGGAAAAATACGCGAGGCGGGATCATCGATATTGCCATCATGCAGTCCCTTTTTGAGGGTAAGGAAAAGGATGTAAAACCTTTCGTAGCGGAATATGGGATGGTCTTGTGTGATGAATGCCACCATGTGGCCGCTTTCACCTTTGAAAAAATTTTGCGGGAAGTAAAGGCCCGGTATGTCTATGGCCTGTCTGCCACACCTGTTCGCCCAGATGGCCATCAGCCCGTCATTTTTATGCAGTGCGGCCCCGTGCGCTACTTGGTCGATGCAAAAAGCCAGGCGGAAAAGCGGAACTTTTCCCATTATGTGATTCCGCGTTTTACCAGAACTCGGCTGCCTGCCGCCCAGCATATTCAGGATGTCTATTCGGGTATCGTGGAAAATGAGGCAAGGAACAAATTTCTGATTTCTGATGCAATCAGACTGGTTGCAGAAGGAAGGACACCGCTGCTGCTAACCGAACGGAAAGAGCACGCGATCCGTTTGGAGGAGGCTCTTCGAGATAAAGCAGATCATGTCTTTTTGCTGCTGGGTAGCGGGAAGCAGAAGGAGAAGCGCGAAAAGCTGGCCGCTTTGCGGTCAGTGCCGACAAATGAATCCCTTGTTATGATTGCTACCGGGAAATATATAGGCGAAGGATTTGATGAACCACGTCTGGATACCATCCTGCTGGCGATGCCAATCTCATGGAAAGGTACGCTGGCCCAATATGTCGGACGACTGCACCGAGATTATGAAGGCAAACAAGAGGTTCGCGTTTACGATTATGTGGATATCCATATCCCATCGTTAGAGCGAATGTATTATAAACGGCTGAGAGGATATTCAGAATTGGGATACTGTGTAAAAGCGTCAGAGCAGGACTTGGTTTCAAGCCGTATTTACAGCGCCCAAGACTATATGATTCCATTTGCGTCTGATTTGAACGATGCTGCAAAAGACATCCTGATCGTCAGCCCGTTCCTGAAAGAATTCCAGATAAAGGCCATACTACCCACATTAGAAAAAGCGGCTACAGCCGGGGTCATCATGACGATCCGTACAAGGCCGCCTGAAAACTGCCCGCCAGCGCAGTGTGCTGCCGTTACGCGATCCATTGCCCTATTAACAGATCGCGGGATCACGGTTGAGACAAAAGAAGGACTCCAGCACCGCTACACCGTGATTGACCGTAGCATTGTTTGGTATGGGGACATTAATTATCTATCATACAGTGCGCGAGATGCTAACGCCCTGCGGTTCGAAAGTCCCGATATTGCCGGGGAACTGCTTGAATCATGGACGGATGGCGGTGATTTTGAACAGCTGCGCATTGAGCCTTGACCATTGATAAGGACAAACAATTATGGCGCACTGGGAGTATAAACCCCCGGTGCGCCAATTTTTTCTGTCTGTGGCTTGTTATGTGGTCAAACCCGAAGTACAGAAATTCAAACGCAAGAAAAAGTGCCGAGAGCAAAAAGAAACCCGTTGTTTTCAGCAGAAAACAGCGGGTTTTGTGGAGCTGCTATCCAGATTTGAACTGGAGACCTCATCCTTACCACTACAAAAAAGCTGTTATAGCTTGTTGCTGTCTATTCTGCCTTATTGCCCTCAATCCATTGTACTGCAACGGATTGAGGGCAATCTTTATGCTTCTTGCTGTTTCTTGTCACAGCTTAAAAAAGTCTATTTTTTGATGCCCGTGTCGGTTTTTTCTGGGACGCAGACAAGCTGACCTCATTCCTTCGCGCCCCTAATGCTTTACAAAATAACGCTTGCAAGCCACCTATATTCCGGCTATAATATGGCTATAATAAGATATTAGCCGAGGTGATAATGATGTATATTGCCCGACACATGGAGCAAGTATTGGAGCAAATCAACACACAGTACCCCGTCCTCCTGGTGACCGGCCCCCGGCAGGTAGGCAAAACCACCATGCTGAAGCATCTAGCCCAAAAGGAGGGCCGGAACCGGAAAACCATCACGCTGGACGATCTGACAGTACGGGAACTGGCAAAGACCGACCCAAAGATGTTCTTCCAGCTTCACCGCCCGCCGCTCCTCATCGACGAGGTGCAGTACGCCCCGGAACTGTTCCCCTATATCAAAATGATGGTGGACGAACGCCGTCAGCCCGGAGATTTCTGGCTGACCGGCTCCCAGCTTTTTTCCATGATGGAGGGCGTCCAGGAATCTCTGGCAGGCCGGGTGGCTCTGCTACAACTCTCCCCACTGTCCTACGGTGAGCTTATAGCGGACGGCGGCACAACTCCTTTCCGGATTGATCTACCCGCTTTGACCCAGCGGCAGGCCGCCCGCCCGGCTCTGGACACCCCCGCCATATTTCAGCGCATCTTCACCGGCGGAATGCCCGCCCTGGCCAGCGGGCAATATGCCAGCCCAAACATCTTCTACTCCAGCTATATCAGCACCTACCTGGACCGGGACGTTCGTCGGCTCTCCGCCGGTATTGACGATTTGAAGTTTTTGGGCTTCCTGCGGGCCGCCGCCGCCCGAACCGGCCAGCAGCTCAACTACAAGGGCATCGCGGACGACGCGGAGATCGACCAGGCCACGGCCAAGAATTGGCTCCACATTTTGGAAGCATTGGGTATCGTCTTTCTTCTCCGCCCCTACTCCAACAATGTGCTGAAGCGGACGGTGTCCACCCCCAAACTTTATTTTTATGACACGGGCCTGGTGTGCTACCTTACCCGCTGGAGCAGCCCGGAGACGGCCATGAACGGTGCCATGAGCGGCGCACTGCTGGAGAACTACGCGGTGGCAGAGATCACGAAAACCTATCAAAATGCCGGACAGGAGCCGTTCCTGTACTACTATCGGGATAAGGACGCTCGGGAGATCGACCTGCTGCTGGAACAAGACGGCAAGCTGTTTCCCATTGAGATCAAAAAGATGGCCGCACCGCCGAAGAAATTGACAAAAGTATTTGACCTCATTGACAAGTCACCCCTGGAGCGGGGAACCGGCGCAGTACTGTGTATGGCTGATAAACTGGGAGCCTTTGGCCAAGATAACCTGATCGTCCCCATCGCGCTGATTTGAAAAACAGGCCGCATAAACTGCCCCTCTCTGTTTCGGCAGAGAGGGGCGATCCAATTTTGTAAGTTAGAAGCTGTGCCAATCGTCTTCGCACACATCCCTGCGGCCCAAACCGCTGCTGGCTTTGCTGAAAATTCTTGAACTGCACAAAGCATTCCTGCAATTTTTTCCTGCCGGCAGCACCGCGGTTCAAGCTGTATTGCGCAAAAAACACGGGCCTCCCACGCTTAAAGATATGCGGACTTCACCCCAGCGCGCACTGAGGCGCGTTGATGTTGATGTGGTGCCCGCTGTAGCTGCCCGGCACCCGCTCCCGCTGGTACTTCGCCGTAGCCAGCATCTTCGCAAAATCAACACCTGTCTCTACTCCCAGCTGATCCAGCAGATAGATCAGGTCTTCGCTGGCGGTGTTCCCCGATGCGCCGGGAGCAAAGGGGCAGCCCCCCAGCCCGCCCAGTGCCGCCTGGACGCCGCTCACCCCCGCCTCCAGGGCGGCGCAGGTGTTCAGCACCCCTAAGCCCCGGGTGTCGTGGAAGTGGACCTCCAGGGACAGGGCTGGATAGGCCGCCTTCAGGGCGGACAGCAGGCCCCGTACCTGGGCGGGATCGGCAATGCCGATGGTGTCACACAGGCAGCAGGTCGTTACCCCCACCTCGATGTAGTCCCGGAGGAAGTCCACCGCCACCCCTGGCTCCCGGTACTTGCCCTCAAAGGGGCAGCCGAAAGCGGTGGCCAGATCCAGCACAATCTCCAGCTCCGGGCAGCTCTCCCGGATCTCCCGATAGGCCACCAAAGACTGCTGATGGGTGCGGTTAATGTTGGCCTTGTTGTGGCTGGCACTGAGGGACACCACATAGCACACCTTGCGCAGGCCCAGTTCGTACGCCCGCCGGGCCCCCCGCAGGTTGGGCACCAGGGCGAACAGGTCCGCCCCCGGATACTCCGCCAGCAGGGTCTGGGTCACCTCGGCACTGTCCGCCAGCTGAGGGATGGCCTTGGGGCTGACGAAGGAGGTGAACTCCATGTGCCCCACCCCCGCGTCCAGCATCCGCCGGATGACCTCCAGCTTCAGCTGCGTGGGGATCATGTCCCCTTTGACACTCTGGAAGCCGTCCCGGGGGCCCACCTCGATGAATTTCACGTTCCGCTCCATTGCTGCCGCCTCCCGTCAGATGACGCCCTGTTCCTTCAGCCGGGCCAGCTTTTCGCTGTCAAAGCCCAGCATTCGGCTAAAGATCGCCTCGTTGTCCTCCCCCAGCAGGGGGGCCGCCTTCCGGGGATAAGACTTGGTGTTGGTGAGCTTCTGGGCACTGGCTGTCACCTTCATCTGCCCGATGCCCGGCTGGTCGATCTCGGGGAACATCCCCCGGGCCTCGGCGATCTGGGGATCCTTCACCACCCGGTCCAGGGTGTTCACGGGGCTGGCAGGGCAGCCCGTGTCATTGAGCAGTTTGACCACCTCATCCACAGTGAACTGGCTGCTCCAGGCACTGACAATCTCCCGCAGCTCCTCGTGGTTGGCCACCCGGTCCTTCACATTGAGGTATTTTGGCTCCTCAGTGAGCTCCGGGCGGCCCATCACTTGGCACAGGATAGCGTACAGCTTGTTGTTGCCCGCAGCGATGATCACATTGCCGTCCCTGGCGGGGAAGGAGTCATAGGGGTAGGTGGACTCGTACCGGTTGCCGATGCGCTGGGGGATGCGGCCCTCGGCCTGGTAGATCATGGTGATGTTCTGCATGGCGGACACCACGGAATCCACCAGAGCCACGTCCACCTTCTCCCCCCGGCCGGTCTTGGCCTTGTTTACCAAGGCGGCCAGCACACCGATGGCCAAGTTCAGGCCACCCAGCACGTCGCCCATGGGGGTGCCTGTGCGGGTGGGCTCGCCGCCGGGCCAGCCGGTGGTGCTCATCAGACCGCCCATGGCCTGGCCCACGATGTCATAGCCCGCCCGTCTGCTGTATGGCCCGGTGTGCCCGAAACCGGACACTGCACCGTAGATGATGCCCGGGTTGACCTCTTTCAGCACGTCGTAGCCCAGGCCCAGCTTCTCCATGGTGCCGGGGCGGTAGTTCTCCAGCACCACGTCGGCCCGCTTCACCATCTCCTTGAAAATTTCCTTGCCCTCGGGCTCCTTCAGGTTCAGGGTGCAGCCGTATTTGCTGCGGTTGAAGTTGGCGTAATACACGCTGCTGCCGTTGAGGAAGGGGCCCATGCTGCGGGTATCGTCCCCGCCCTTGGGATTTTCCACCTTGATCACCGTGGCCCCCATGTCCGCCAGCAGCATGGCGGAATACGGCCCGGCCAGCACGCGGGTCAGATCCAGCACCACGACGCCGTCCAACAAACCATCCATGAGAAAAACTTCCTTTCCGCTCAGTCAGTTATTTGATCAAGGGACGTGCGGGGCCCCGGGCACCCGGAGTCCCGCACAGTCCGGCGCAGAACCGGTCAGTCCTGCACGTAGGCGTTCTCCTCGGCTTCCTTGGAGAACAGGTCGTCCACAAACTCCTGGGGCAAGGGCGGGGTAAATTTGCTTACCACCAAGTATGCGATAATGGACAGGATCGCGCCGGCTACGAAGGGCGGGAAGCCCAGGATATAGTTGCCGACGGGCTTCACAATGTACCAGAACAGGGTGCCGACGGCACCCGCGATCATGGAGGCCACGCAGCCCATCGTGGTGCCCTTCTTGGAGTAGATGCCCGCGAACACCGGAACGATGAGGGTGCCCGCGATGACGGAGAATGCGAAAGAGGAGAAGGTAAGAATCATCTTCGGGGGATTGAAGGCCCACACCACCACCACGGCCATGATCACAAACATGGTGATATTGGTCACGGTGAGCACCTGCTTGTCTGTGGCATCCTTTTTCAAGAAGCGTTTGAAGATGTCCACGCCGAAGGCACTGCCGCTGGTCATAAGCACGCCGTCGATGGTGGACATGGCGGCGGCGATGACGGCCACAATGATGATCGCGCCGATGGCGTTGGGGAAGAAGGTGAGCACCAAGTTGGGGAACACCGCGTCCACGTTGTCCAGGTAGGCGTCGCCAAAGTAGGCGCGGCCCATGTTGCCGATGATCATAGAGCCGATGAGGATGGCACCCAGCCAGAAGGACAGGACAATGGAGGAGATGTGAACTGTCTTGCGATCCTTAATGGTAAAGTTGGTCTGCACCAGCTGGGGCAGGCCCCAGGGGGTGAGGGCAAACACTGCGGAGAACAGGAACAGGTTGCTCCAGCCCATGGGGCCGGGGGTTTCCAGCAGGGCAGGGTCACAGGCCCCAACACCGGCGGCGATCTCGGTAGGACCGCCCACCACGAAGAAGCCCATGATCAGTACCGCCAGCATACCAAAGCCCATCATGACGCCCTGCACCACATCGGTGTAGCACCGGGCCATATAGCCGCCGCAGATCAGGTACGCGCAGGCCACGCCCGCCACCAGCAGCACGGACACGGTGTAGGACAGGCCCAGAAGGGAGCCCAGTGCCAGCGCGCCGCCTTTGATGACGCCCACCATGTAGGGCACCATGAACAACAGGATGACGACGGAGGCCAGCGTGCCGGCCAGGGGGGACTTGAACCGTTTCTCTACATACTGGGGAATGGTCATGGCACCCAGCCGGACGGACACCCGCCGCAGACCGTGGGAAAAGACGACCAGCCCGATGGGAAGCAGCACAACCTGGGCCACCGGCATCATGAGATACGCCATGCCGGCCTTGTAGGCTGTGCCTGTATTGCCGATGAAGGTAGACGCACTGAGGTAGGTAGAGCCGTAGGTCAGGGCAAACACCCAGGGGCCGAGGCTCCGGCCGCCGGTGAGGAAGCCGCTGAGGGTATTCGCATACTTCTTGTTGCAATAGATGCCGATGCCCAGCATCCCGACGATGTAGATGCCCAGCATGATAAAACCGATGACAGCAAGATTACCAGATAACAATGGACTTACCTCCTTTAATCGCATACGCACGGGTCAGCGGCGGCCTGTCCGCGGGCGGGGGAGCTTCCCTCCCGCCGACCCGGAGCCGTCGGGATAGGACAGGTTACTTTTCGTTCTTGCAGTGCTTGACGTACTCGTAAATGCAAAAAGCGGCGGTGGCGATGGTGGCGACGGGGCCCACCAACCAGCCCAGATAGGTCGGGAACGGTAAACCTAACACCATAATGAAACCCCCTGTTTTATGTCCTGTGTTGTGGATATTCAGAAGAGTAAACGATTACTTATGCGGGGAACCATCGGTTCCCCTTGTTGGGTCTTACTTCTTTTTCATCAGCAGGGCCAGAATGGCCTTCTGGGCGTGCAGGCGGTTCTCGGCCTGGTCATACACGATGGAGTGCGGGCCGTCGATGAGTTCGTCGGTGACTTCCTCGCCCCGGGCGGCGGGCAGGGGGTGCATATAGTAGGACACGGGCTTGGCCAGGGCGAAGTGCTTGTCGGAGATGCACCAGTCCTGGGCGAACTGCTTGCGGTACTCCTTGTCCTCCGCCTTGTCCATACCCCGGGTGCTGCCCCAGCTCTTGGCGTAGATCACGTCGGCGTCGGTGCTGGCCTCATAGATGTCGTTGGTGATGGACAGCTTGCCGCCGCTCTTCTGGTAGGCGTCCTCGGCGAAGGCCATATACTCCTCGTCCAACTCGTAGCCCTTGGGGTAGGCCAGGGTCAGATCGGCACCCAGCAGGCTGCACGCCAGCAGCATGGCCTGGGGCACGCCGGGGGACTTCACCCGGTCGGAGTAGGCCCAGGACATGACGATCTTTTTCTTCTTCCAGCCGGTGCCCAGCTTCTCCTGGATGGTCATCAGGTCACCCATGCACTGGCAGGGGTGTTCCTTATCGTCCAGGCCGTTGATGACGGGGATGGTGGTGGCCTTGCGGATCTGGTTCATGATGTCCCGGGCCATACCGTACTTCTCCAGGTCGTACAGGCGGACCATCAGCGCGTCCAGATAGCGGGAGAGCACCAGGCCGGTGTCGTCCCAGGTCTCCTTGTTCTTGCGCTGCATATTGTCCTCGCTGTAGTACTGGGCGTGGCCGCCCAGCTGGGTCATGCCGGTCTCAAAAGACACGCGGGTGCGGGTGGAGGGCTGGGCGAAGATCATGCCCAAGGTCTTGTTCTTCAGCAGCTCGTGCTCCGCGCCCATGGCGTTCTGACGCTTCAGGTCAAAGGCCACATCCAGGATGGTCTGGATCTCCTCGCCGGTGTAGTCCATCAGGGTCACAAAATCTTTTCCGCGCATATCGGTTCTCATTGTCGGTCTCCTCCTAAAAATAGTTTTATAAAACAGGGCTGACGAGGGTTCCCCAGCCTTGCTCCCCAGTGATTGCTCCGCCCGCGAACACCCGCCGGCCGCGCACATAGGTGGCGGCCACCCGGCAGCAAAGGGGCAGGCCCCGGTACAGCTCCGCGCTGTCCCGGCTCTTGGTGAACAACTTCCCGGTGTCCAGCGGCTCTGGCCTGTCCAGCCGCTCCACTAGCACCAGATCCGCGTCCCGGCCCGCCTCGATCCGCCCCTTTTGGGGCAGGCCGAACAGCCGGGCGGCGTTCTCCGCCGTGTTCCGAGCGATGGCCTCATAGGTCAACTCCCCCCGCTCCGCCGCCGTGATCAGCAGCGGCAGGGACAGCTCCAGCCCGGGCACACCGTCAAAGGTGTGCCAGATATCCTGGCCGTTTTTCAGCTTCTCCTCCCGGAGGTAGGGGGCGTGGTCGCTGCCGGTGATCTCCAGTACGCCCTCCTGGTACAGTGCCCGCAGCCGGGCCATGCGTTCCGGATCCCGCAGCGGCGGCTTCATCCGGGCGAACACCCCGGCGTGCTCCGCGGTGTCCTCGTTGAAGAGGATATACTGCGGGCAGGTCTCGGCGTGTATGTCCACCCCCTGGGTCCGAGCCTCCTGGAGGAGGGCCACCGCCTCCGGCGTGCTCACGTGGCACACCGACGCCCGGCACCCGGTCTTCCGGGCGGCGGCGATGACCCATTTCACCGCCTCGGTCTCCGCCTCCACCGGCCGGGAGCGGCAGAAGGCCCGCAGGCCGTTCTCCCCCCGCTCCATGCGCAGTCGGGTCTCCTCCGCCACGTATTGGTTCAGCTCGCTGTGGACCGCCAGCAGCAGGCCGGTCTTGGCCACCTGCTCCATCACCCGGGTGAGGATCTCCTCCGTCTCGCTGCACAGGCCGAAGAATTCCTTCTCCCGGCCGGGCACAGGGGGCATGAGAAAGGTCTTGTACCCCACCGCCCCTGCCCAGGCCAGCAGGGGGATCTCCTCCAGGTTGTCCGCCCCGGCCCCGCCGTACAGGGCGTAGTCCACATAGGCCCGGGCCTTGACCTCCTTCTCCCGGTTGACGAAGTCGCCGGGACGGGAGGCCGGGGGCAGGGTGACGGGCATCTCCAGCACGGTGGTCACGCCCCCTGCGGCGGCAGCCATGGTGCCGGAGGCAAAGTCCTCCCGGTGCTCCAGATGGCCGCCCCGGATGTGGACGTGGCTGTCAATCATGCCGGGGAGGATGAGCATACCCCCGGCGTCCACCGTCTCCCGAGCGGGATCGGGGTTCTCCCCCTCCCGGAGGACGCGGACGATCTTCCCGTCCTTCACCTCCACGCCGCCGGGGAAGCGGCCCTCCGGCCGCACCACCACGCCATGGAGTATGTTGAGATCATTCATGGCGGGCCCTTCCTCAGCCCAGGAAGGCGTGGATAGCCGCTGCGGCCTTCTTGCCGTCGGCCACCGCCCGGACCACCGTGGCACCGCCGTTCACATAGTCGCCCCCCGCAAAGCAGTTGGTGCGCCCAATCCGAAGGGTATCCGGATCGGCCTTGCCCGCCAGCAGGCTCGCGTCCGCCGTCTTGCCGATGGCAAACACCACCTGGGAGGCGTGGAGGGTAAACTTGCTGCCGGGGACGGCCTCGAACCCCTTGCGGGCCTCGCCGGGCCGCTCCACCAGCCGGTTGCGCACAAAGGTGACTTCCGCGCCGTCCCCCTCCGCCGCGATGGATACGGGGGAGACCATGTACATCAGCTCCACGCCCTTGTCCGCCGCCGCCAGGAACTCCTCGTCGCAGGCGGGCATCTCCCCCCGGGATCGGCGGTAGGCCAGAACGGCCTTCTCCGCACCGAACTCCAGGCTGCTGCACACCGCGTCGATGGCGGAGTCTCCGCCGCCAATGACCACCACCGTGCCGGACACGGACTCCACCGCACCGGACTTCAGCCCCGCCAGGAACCGGGAGCAGCCCACCACCGGTGCGCCGGGGGCGATATCTACGCCGCTCATCCGGTCGGCGGACAGGCCCGCGCCCACAAACACCGCGTCGTACTCGTTGGACAGCTTCCCGGTAATATCCTCCGCCGCCACGGGGCTGTTGTAATGGATGCGGACGCGCTCCCCGGGCAGCTCAGCAAGGTCGTTGTCCACCACTGCCCCGTCAATGCGGTAGCCGGGGATCTCCCGGGCCACCACGCCTGCGGCGCAGGCGTCCTTTTCAAAGACCTCCACCTGGTAGCCCAGGGCGGCCAGGGCCGCCGCGCAGCCAAGGCCCGCGGGGCCCGCCCCCACCACGGCCACCTTTTTGCCGTTCGCTTCCGGCAGGACGGGGGAGTAGGCCGCGTTGGCGCAGGCGAACTTCTGGAGATCCCGGATGTGGATGGGCGCGCCACAGCGGCCCATGGTGCAGTTCTTCTGGCACAGCTCCTCGCTGGGGCACAGGGTGCCGCAGATGCCGCCCAGGGGATTGGCCTGCTTGATCACCCGCTTGGCACTTTTTACGTCGGCATAGCGCAGATGGCGGATGAACTGGGCCACGTCCACCGAGGCGGGGCACCCTTTCTGGCAGGGGGCGTCCACGCAGTACAGGCAGCGGCGGGCCTCCGCCTGGATGTCCTTCAGGGTCTGGTTGATTGCGCTCATTCTCTCCGCCTCCCTTATCTACGTTCCATGCTGATGGCGTGGACCGGGCAGATGCCCCGGCACAGGCCGCAGCCGTCGCATTTCTCCTTGTCCACGATGGCGCAGCGGTCCTCATCCAGGTGGATGGCACTGTAAGCACTGTCCGCGCACACCGCCACACAGCGGCCGCAGCCCACGCACTTGTCGGGATCGGGGCTACTGTACAGCTTGTAGGCGCGGCTGAGGTCGTTGTGCCGGTGGATGTTGGGCAGGGCCTTGCCGCAGAAGTCGTTGATGGTGGCGAAGCCCATCTCCTCCATGTAGTTGAGCAGGCCGGCGGTGAGGTCGTTGATGATCCGGTAGCCGTGGTGCATCACCGCGGAGCACACCTGGAGGGAGGAGGCACCGCACAGGATGAACTCCACCGCATCCCGCCAGTTGTAGATGCCACCAATCCCGGACACCGGTATGTCCACCGCACCGGCGATCTGGGCCACGGTGCGCAGGGCCACGGGCTTCACCGCCGCGCCGCTCAGGCCCTGGAAGGCACTGCCGCCATCCACGCTGGGGTAGGGGACAAAGGTGCGGATGTCCACCCCGGGCAGGCTGTTCAGGGTGTTGATGGACGCAATGGCGTCCGCCCCGGCGGACTGGGCCGCCCGGGCCTTGCCGGGGATGTCCTGCACAATGGCAGGGAGCTTGGGCATGACGGGTTTTTTGGTCTCCTCCCGCACCCAAGTGGTGACCATTTTAATGGTCTCCTCATTGCCGCCCACCGTGGCACCGCCCCCCGCCTCCGCCATGCCGTGGGAGCAGGAGAAGTTCAGCTCGAAGCCGTCCGCCCCGGCCTGGTCGAACATCCGGGTGACCTCCCGCCACTGGGACTCCACCAGCCCCTCGGTGTGGAGCAGGCTTACCCACACGCCGTGCTCCGGGAAGTGCTCCTTCAGCCAGCGGGTGTCCTCCGCCCACTTCTCGATGTGCTTGGGGCTGCCCAGCTCGAAGTTGGTGAAGCCAATGATCTCATCGTCGGCACTGCGCACCGCGGTGATCCGCGGGTTCACGTTCTGCGCCTGGCTCAGGGTGTAGGCCAGCGTCTTGAGCACCGCGCCGCCCCAGCCGGCCTCAAAGCACCGCGCCACCATCTCCACATTGGTGGTGGGGGGTGCCGAGGACAGCATAAACGGGTTGGGCATGGATACGCCGGCAAAGTTCACTTGTAAGGTCGATGCCACTTCCATTGCCTCCTTTGTCTCAGAACCTGTATTCCCATGGGCTGTCAGCCCTTTTTCAGTGTCTTTTTCAGGTGGTTTTTCAGTCCGCCGTCCTCCACGATGCTCAGCACGTGCTCGGGCAGGCGGCTGCCAAAATGCACCTTGCCGGTGGTCACGTCCTCAATCCTGCCGCTGAGCAGATCCACCACGATCTCGTCCCCCTGGTTCAGCTCGTCCGTATCGGCGAAGGTGACCACAGGGAAGCCCACGTTGATGCAGTTGCGGAAGAAGATGCGGGCAAAGTCCTTGGCGATGACGCCCCCCACCCCGGCGTACAGCAGGGCAATCTGGGCCGTCTCCCGGCTGGAGCCGGGGCCGAAGTTTTTCCCGGCCACAATGATGTCGCCCTTCTCGATGGCGTTGGCAAAGCCGGGGTAAGCCCGCTCCATGGCGTGCTTGCCGATCTCCTCATAGCTGGCGTCCATATACTCGCCCGGGGAGATGATGTCGGTGTTGATGTCGTCGCCGAACTTCCACACCTTCCCCCGGATAATCTGGGATTTCATAGTGTTCCCCCTTTCCGCGCCCGGATCAGAAGTACGCCCGGGGGTCGGCGATCCGGCCCTCGATGGCACTGGCGGCCACCGTGGCCGCGCTGCCCAGGTACACTCTGGCGTCCTTGCTGCCCATGCGACCGATGAAGTTGCGGTTGCTGGTGGAGATACAGCTCTCCCCGCCAGCCAGGATGCCGGTGTGTGCCCCCAGGCACAGGCCGCAGGACGGGGCCACGATCACCGCGCCCGCCTCTGTGAGGATATCCAGCAGGCCCTCGGCCATGGCGGCGCGGTACACCTCCCGGGAGGCGGGGGACACCAGGAAGCGCAGGCCCTTCGCCGCCTTGCGGCCCTTGAGCACATGGGCCGCGGTGCGCAGGTCGGACAGCCGCCCGCCGGTGCAGGAGCCGATGTACACCTGGGTGAGGGGCGCGCCCACCACCTCGGTGACGTCGTGGACGTTGTCCACGTGGTGGGGGCAGGCCACCTGGGGCACCAGAGCCGCCGCGTCATGGACGTAGCTGCGCTCATACACCGCGTCCGCATCCGGGTAGAGCAGCTCATGGGGCCGGCTGCTGCCGTGGGCGGCCAGGTAGGCCATCGTCTTCTCGTCCGGCGGGATGTAGCCTGCCTTGGCACCCATCTCCACCGCCATGTTGGAGATGGCCATCCGCTCGTCCATGGACAGGGCGGCAATGGCCGTGCCACAGTACTCCAGCACCTTATAGGTCGCCCCGGAGTGGCCGATGGTGCGGCAGTCGAAAAGCACCATGTCCTTGGCGAATACCCCTTTGCCCAGGGTATTCTGCCACTCGATGCGGAAGCTCTCGGGCACCTTCAGCCAGATCTGGCCCGTGGCCGCCACGCCCAGCATCTCCGTGGAGCCGATGCCGGTGCCGAAGGCCCCGAAGGCCCCGGACATACAGGTGTGGGAATCGGTGCCCACCACCAAGGTGCCCGGCTGGTCATAGCACGCCTCCGCCAGCACCTGGTGGCAGGGGCCCTCATACTCGTGGTAATCCACACCGTGTTCCTGGGACCAGTCCTTGGTGAACTTCACTGCCTCCGCCTGCTTGATCTCACAAGGGGGCGTGTAGTGGTCGCTGATGACCACCACCTTGGACTTGTCCCACACGTCCACGCCCAGCTCCTTCAGCCCCTCGGCGATCTCTATGCGGGGGCCCAGGATGTCGTCCATCATGGCCACGTCCACGTTGGCGTTGACGATCTCCCCGATCTCCACATAGTCCTTGCCGGCGGCACGGGCCAATGCCTTTTGCGCAAATGTCATTCCACTCATTGCCTAATACCACCTACTAAACTTAGAATTTGGCCGGGGGGGCGGCGGGGCTTCCTCGCCGCCCCCCCCGGCCCCCGATCAGGAGAGCCTCTCCCGGATAAACGCCTCGAACTCCGCCAGGATCTGATCGTTGGTCTTCTCCCGGTCATCCATCTTCAGGCCGTAGACCGGCGGCATGGTGATTCCCCGGGCCTCCACGGCGGCCAGCAGCTCCTGGGGGTACACCCCGGGGCCCCTCCGAAGGCTGCGCTCGGGCTCGGCGGGGGGCCCGCCGCCGTTCTCATAGTGGCTGTGTACCGTGACGCCGCAGGTGGGCGATCCATCGCACACCAGCACCGCCACTACGTCGTAGCCCACGATAGCGTAGTTCTCCATATAGTCCGCCATCTGCTTCGCCAGGGTGCGGCAGAACCGCCGGAAGCCGGCGTTGTCGTACAGGTTGCGGGAGTGCCACCAGCGCTGGTTCCCCATGTAGAGTACCTCCGGGCAGGGCATCTGGAGCAGCCCAATCCCGTATTTGTCCAGCGTCTGCACCACCTCAGTGAACATACCGGGGTAGCGGGCGAATTCCATCACCTTGTTGTTGGCGTTCAGCAGGCAGTTGGATACGAACACGATTTTCTTGCTGCGGTCGTCCTCGTTGCGCTGCGGCATGGCCGCCGCCTCCCTTCCTGTTTGCGCGGATCCGTTTACTTCACGTCGTTGACCAGCTCCATAAGCTTGGACATATCGGGCTGATTCTCCAGGTTGTTGACGAACTCCACGATGGCCTCGGTGCGGGTGCTGTCGCCGTAGGTGCGGTTAGCCAGGTAGCGGAACTTGTTCACCACGTCCTCATAGGTGACGGGATTGCGCCAGTCGCCCTTGGGGTCGTCCACGGTGGCGGTGTACTGGGTGCCGTCCTTCATGGTGATGGTCACGGCACTGGAGTAGTGGGCGGGGTAGCGGCGCTCGAACTCGTCGTCCATCACCACGGTGGTGCTGGCGATGAGGCACTTGACCAGCTCGTCGTTGATGTAGTCCTCGTTCAGCTCATCCACAGTAAATTGGCCGTTCTTGAAGGCAATGGCCGCCTGGTAGGGCATACTGAACTGGAGATCCACGATGTTCCGGGGGGCCCACTTGCAGGGCTCGGCCAGCAGGTGCATGGTGTACTTGGAGGAGCGAATCTCGATCTTCTCGATGTCCTCGGCCTTGGGGTGGTACTTGGCCACGATCTCCAGGCAGGCGTCCAGGTGGCCGCCGGAGTAACGGCAGCAGGGGTAGACCTTGATGCTGGACTTGGTGAAGGTCCAGTCCTCGCCCAGGCCCTCGGTGATGTACTTGGAGTCGTAGTGGTCCTGGAAAGAGTAGGCGTGGAGCAGGCCGTCCTTGCTCTCAAAGATGTCAGAGGGGCCGTTGAAGCCCTTGGCAGCCATGCGGGCGGCGATGATGGCGTTCATGGCGGGGTGGCCGGCCTGAAGACGTTTAGTGAAAGAGCCCTCGGTGTTCCAGGCCATCAGGCCGGACACCATGCTGCCCGCGATGCCCTGGGCGTAGATGGTCTTCTGCACGTCCAGGCCCAGGAGCTTGGCGGCGGTGACGCTGGCGGCCATCATGCCACAGGTGCTGGTGGGGTGGAAGCCCTGGTAGTACATATCGCCCAGGTAGGCGGTGCCCATGCGGCACACCACCTCGTTGCCCATGGCCACGGCGGCAATGTACTCCTTGCCGCTCTTCTTCAGGCTCTCGCTCAGGGCCATGCCCACGGGGAAGGTGGCGGGGGAGGGGTGGGCGTTGGACTCGTTGTGGTCATCCACGAAGTCCAGGCCGTAGCACTGGATGGCGTTGGCAAAGGCGGCGTTGGGGGCGGCCACCTTGTCCTTGGAGCCCACGATGGTGGCCTCGGCGGGGCCGGCCAGTTCCTCGGAGATCTCGCGGGCGATCTCGCTGGAGATCACGTTCCGGGTGCCAACCATGGAGGCCAGCACGTCCAGGGTGAGCATCTTGGCCTTGGCAACGGCCTCAGCGGGGAGCTTGTCATAGGTGGTGGCCACCGCCACTTCGGCAATCTGGGCTGCAATCGTCTTGTTCATGGTAATCTTCCTCCTGAATTTTTATTTGATGCGGGATTTGCGGACATATACCTGCCCGTCCATGATGGTCCGGGCGGTGCGGAGGATGGCGGCGGTCTTGAGGTTGTATTCCCCGTTCTCCACTTCCAGCTCCGACACCACCGGGATCACCCCGGCGGGATGGCCGATGATAATCTTGCGGTTCTCCCGGCCCCGCTGGCTGAGAACCTGATCCACCACGCTGCCTGGCACCCGGGCGGCGGTGGACATACACACGGTGCCGGTGACCGGGTGGGTCTTGTGCATCTTCTGCATGAACAGCAGGCGGCTGACCAGGTCGATGTCCTCCGCGGCCACGTCCTTGCCATCGAAGGTGTGATAGGCTTTGCTGGGGGACACCACGGCGAAGAAGGGGGCGTAGGGGCACTTCTGAGTGGACAGCTTCCAGTCGTCGATAAGGCCGATCTTCTCCGCGCAGCGGCCGCGGATCTCCTCAATCCGGGTCATGAGGGGGGCACTGCCCTCGATCTGGGCGGGGGTCTCGGTGCCCTCCATGCCCAGTGCCTCCGCCTTGATGAACACGGTGGGGATGGCCGCATCCACGATGGACACCTCATAGGAGGCTCCATCCTCCGTGGTGATGGTGTCGGTGATGTTCCCGGTGGGCAGGAGCCTGCCGGTGATGGCACCCACGCTGTCAGAGAAGTCCAGCTCCACGGTGGAGCCCAGGGTTGGCACGCCGTCGATGTGAAGGTCGCCCTCGATCACCGCCCGGCCGTCCTTCACCTCCACCTTGGCGTTAATGATGGAGTCGGTGTTCACCTGATGGATGCGCACAGTGGTGTAGGGCTCCACCGCCTTCACCAGGCCGTTGTCGATGGCGAAAGGGCCCACCCCGGCGGAGATGTTGCCGCAGTTGGACTTGTAGTCCACCTTGGTGTCCACAAAGCTCACCTGGCCGAAGGTGTAATCCACGTCGGCGTCCTCCCGGGAGGACGGGCCCACGATGGCCAGCTTGCTGGTCAGCACATCCGCGCCGCCCAGGCCGTCGATCTGCCGCACGTCGGGGCTGCCGAAGATCTCCAGCACATACTTGTCCCGCAGGGCGGGATCCCGGGGCAGCTCATTCTCCAGGATGAAGATGCCCTTGCTGGTGCCGCCGCGGACGATGGAGCACTTTACGCTGATCACTTCCGATTTCATGCCGCACGTCCTTTCCGCTTACTTTGTGATGTGGGTGCCGCTCTCGCCCCGCAGGGCAGCGGCGGCGTTTTCCAGGCTGGCAATGATGGCCGTCCCCCCCGCCTTGGCGAAGGACATGGCCGCCTGCACCTTGGGGAGCATACTGCCCGGGGCGAAGTGGCCCTCGCCGCAGTATCGTTCAGCCTCGGCCACGGTCATCTCGCCCAGGGCCTTCTGGTCGGGCTTGCCCCAGTTGATGGCCACCCGGTCCACCGCCGTGAGGATAACCAGCATATCCGCACCGATAAGCTCCGCCAGCTTCGCGGAGGCGAAATCCTTGTCGATCACCGCGGGGGTGCCCACCAACCGGCCGTCCTCCCGGATCACCGGGATGCCGCCGCCCCCCGCCGCGACCACCACATAGCCCCCCTCCAGCAGGGCGCGGATCATGTTCTTCTCCACCACGTCCACGGGCTTGGGGCTGGGCACCACCTGGCGGTAGCCCCGCCCGGCGTCCTCCACCATAGTATAACCCTTTCCCGCCGCGATCTTCTCCGCCGTCTCCTTGTCGTAGAAGGCACCGATGGGCTTGGTGGGCTTCTGGAAAGCAGGGTCACCCCCATCCACCAGCACCTGGGTCACGATGGTGGCCACGTCCTTGTCCAGGCCCCGGGCCGTCAACTCATTGCCGATGCTGTTCTGGAGATGGTAGCCGATGTACCCCTGGCTCATAGCACCGCACTCGGGGAAGGGCATATCGCTCTTGATGGCCCCGGCCTCCGCCGCGGTGCTCATGCCCAGGTTGATCATCCCCACCTGGGGGCCGTTCCCGTGGGCGATGACCACCTGGTTGCCCTCCTGGATGAGATCCACGATGGGCCTGGCGGTCTGCCGCACCAGCTCCAGCTGCTCCGCGGGGGTGCTGCCCAGGGCGTTGCCACCCAGGGCGATGACGATCTTCTTCAAGTCGTTCTCCTCCTAATAATGCACGTTTATCTATTTCATGCGGCGGGACGCGCCGTGTGAAACTGTAGGGTTCCCGCCGCCCGCCATCGGGGTGGGCGGCGGGTCAGAGAGGGGTTCCTATTGGGACACCGGCACACAGAACACGCCGTAATCCTCGGGGTGGCGATCCTTCAGGCTGGGCATATTGGCCCGGCATTCATAGATCTCCTCCAGGTCGATGGTGCGGACAATGAGTCCGCCCTGATCCTCCGTCAGTTCCTCGATCACTTGGCCTCGGGGGCCGGCGATCATGCTGTGGCCGAAGAGGAACAGGTCGTCCATTTGGGCGTAGTGGTTGGCCACCGCCACATAGACGTTGTTCTCCAGGGCGTGGCACCGGATGAGCAGCTGCCAGATGTCCGACTCCTGCACCCGCCAGGCCGCGGGCATGAACACGATTTCCGCCCCTTTGAGGGCCAGGATGCGGGCGGGCTCCGGGTGGTTGTTGTCGGCGCAGATCATGATGCCGATTTTGCCGTACTTGGTGTCAAACACAGGGTATTTGCCGGTGCGGGTGAAGTATTCGCACTCCCCGCCGAACAGGTGGTTTTTGTTGTAGACCCCCTGCACCTCGCCCTGGTCGTCAATCACCACCGCCGCGTTGTTCAGCGGCCGGGTGGTGTACACCTGCAGGGCAATGGGGGCGATGAGGTACACCCTCAGCTCCCTGGCCAAGGCGCGCATGGCGGTGATGGTGGGGCCGCTGAGGCCCTCCGCCAAGTCGTACAGCCCCTCGCCGAAAGTATTCAGGTTATAGCCCGTGACGAACAGCTCGGGCAAGCAGATGATCTGCGCCCCTTTGGCCGCCGCCTCCCGGACCAGCCGCTCCGCTTCCTTCAGGTTATAGCCCTTGTCACCCACCCGGCTCTCCAGCTGGACAAGGCCGATGGTCACATTTCTCATACCGCGCACCTCACTTGCCCGCGGCGGCGGCGTGCCCCGCCTTCTTCTGCTCCAGGTAATCCTTGTCCGTGGCGGCCATCAGCAGGAAGTACACCAGCATCCCCACCAGGGTGCCCACGATGATGGAGGCGTCGTACAGCCAGTGGAGCGGGGCCACCCACAGTCCCAGGAAGATCACGATGAAGGTGATGGCCATGGTGAGCATACTGACGGGGTTGATGCCACCGTTGCGGTTGATAAACACCAGCAGGCCCAGCAACGCCACAATGATGGCCATGGCCACCATGGAGAAGCGCATGGTGCAGCCCAGGGTGCAGATCGCGGTGGCCCAGCTGGCCGGTGCCAGGAAGGCAATGAGCAGCATGATCACGCTGGCACCCCAGCAGCTCGCGTAAGTGGGCAGGGTGAACTTCTTCAGGTTCTCGAACATTGCCTCGCCCTCGGGGACGTAGAGGCTGCGCAGGTCAAGCTCCGTCCGGCACACGAAGAAGTAATGGCAGATGGTGATGCCGATGATGGGGCCCAGAAGCGCGCCGCCGCCGTTGAGGAAGAAGTTCATGTAGATGCCCATGTCGTTAATGAGCACCCAGGGGCGGATAAGAACACCCAGCACACCCAGGGCGATGGCCGCCCACTTGAAGTTCAGCCGGCCGCCGGTGAGGTGGACGATGGCCACGGCGGGGGTGAGGGCGTTGGCGGCTATGTTGGTTGTGAGGGTGGCGATCATCAGGAAGCACATCATGCCGATGACCAGCCAGACGTTGCCGATCATGCCGGTGAGGGCCACGGGATCCCAAATGGCCTCGCCGAACATCACCACGGTGCAGCTGGTGACCAGGGAGCCCACCAGTGCCAGGCCCACGATGCCGGTGGGGATGCCGGCGAACTGGCCCACCATGTGGGACTTCTGGTCCTTGGACACCTTGGTGAAGTCGGTGACGGTGAGGGGCATGGAGCCCCAGTAGCTGATATTGGCGTTCAGGCCCACGATGAAGAAGGCCAGGAATTCGCCGGTGGTGGCGAACTTGCCGGACTGGTTGATCAGCGGGCCCCAGCTGCCCGCGCTGGTGCGGGCCCAGATGAGCAGGACCACCATCCAGATCACCAGCATGGGGGCGCACCAGTGTTCCATCTTCTTGATGACGCCCAGGCCCTTGATGAGGATGAAGATGTTCAGGACGAGGAACACGCCAAAGCAGATCCACTTGCCCAAGGCAAACTCACCCCAGGCGGGGAAGAGCAGGCTCAGCACCGTGTTCAGCGCGGAGCCGCCGATCCAGAACTGGATGCCGCACCAGCCGGCCGCCACAACGCCGCGCATGATGGCCGCCACGCTGGCCCCACGGAACCCGAAGGCCGAGCGCCAGTAGATAGTGGACGGGATGCCGTACTTGGCACCGGCGTGGCCGTTGGCCAGGATGGGGAAGGCAATGATCACGTTGGCCAGCAGGATGGTGATCATGGCCCAGGGCAGGTTCATGCCCCCGGAAATCAGGCTGGAGGCCAGGTAGTAGGTGGGGATGCCGATGTCCATGCCGATCCACAGCGCGAAGAAGCTGTAGATGCCCCAGTTGCGCTCCTCCGGCTTGGAGGGCAGGAGATCGGGCGGCACTTTTGCGTTACCGAGATTCAGATCCTTCATACCAATTTTCTCCCTTCTGTGTCATCGTTGGTTTCGCCCCGTCCGCAGAGCGCAGCCTTGTTCTGCGGATGCCGTTCCTTTGCCGCTCCCTCCTCTCCTCCCACAAGACGCTGCCTTTAGGTAATCGTTTACATTTCCCCGAAAACTACATCCTCAGCCATTTTCGGATGCTTATGACTTACTTCCCTCTGTCAAACCGTTTGAATTTATACATGTAAACGTTTACTTATTTACTTTTTATCGGCCTCCTCCTTTGCGCGCCGCAAATTGGAGGCCGATAATCTCGCTCATAGCCTGGTTAAATCCTTTACGCTGTTTCCCTCAATAAGCTGGCAAGGGCATATGTAACGCTTCTTTGCCAGCAAGGGGCTTTCCTCCCCCTGGAGCTGGGCCATAAGGATACGCCCTGCCGTGGAACCCACCCAGTTCTCGCTCTGGTAAATCGTGTGGTACTTGGGGGAGGAGAACTGCGCCCAATCCGGGGTGCCCACCATAATGACGGAGATGTCTTCAGGAACGGACAGACCCATTTCTGCCAAGTAACGCACGCCCCCCTGCGCATAGCTGTGATAGCCGAAAAACAGTGCCGTGGGCCGGGTGCGCTGGAGCAGCTCTCGTGTGAGACGGTAGCCCTCCTCGGTGCTGAGCACGTCGGACGATTCCACCTCCAAGCTACCTCCATTCTGCAGCTGTCTGCGAATTCCCTCGTAAAAGCCCATACTCCGATCCATGGCACTGGACACGGCACCGTTCCACTCAATGACACCGATGCGGCGGTGTCCATTCCGGGCAAAACACCGACCAGCCAAAAATCCCGCCTGATAGCTGTCATCCCCCACAAAATAGGCGTCGTTTTCCTCCTGACTGTCCTTGTCCGGAGAGATCCCCCGCCCTACTACCACATAGGGGATATTGAGCTTGCGCAGGATGGCGGTATTTTTCCAGCCCGAACTGGTGGGGCCCAGAATGATGCCGTCCGCCCGCTGGGCCACGGCGTTTTCTATGAGCTTCCGCTCCCGTTCCGGGTCTTCCCGTGTGTCGCAGATCATCGGCAGGAAGTCATTGGCAATCATCACGTCCTCCAGGCTCTCGCAGGCGCGGGTGAAGTAGATGTTGCTGAACTGGGGGATGAGCAGAAAGACCAGACCCCGCCGGTTTACCCGCAGGCTGGAAGCCACAGCACTCTTGGTGTAATGCAGCTCCTCCGCCGCATCCAGGACCCTGTCCCGAAGCTCCAGGCTGATCAGCCGCTCGGTGTTCCCGCTCAACACATAGGACACTGTTGCTGTGGATGTGTTGGCCAGCCTGGCAACATCTTTGATTGTGGGGTACTTTCCCCGCCGTCCGCCCATATGAATACCCCCCACTTCCTGACAACCGGTTTCAAATAACGCTGATTTTATTGATTTGATAACTTTATCATACAACAAAACCGGGAGGAATGCAATGCCATGGGGCATTTTCATATTTCGGAATAAAAATATTTAAAAGCATATAATGATTGATATGTAAACGTTTATCTCACTTGATAAAAGCATAGCACAGAAATTCAAAAAATGCAAGACGGAAATTTGAAAATGTTGCTGGAAATTTTTACAGCTCCCCGGACCGAACTGCCGTGGTGTTACACTTGTATTTTCCCATTTTACGACAGGCTCTGCAATTGTTTTCTATCATGACATTATGGGCTACTCAAGGATGCGTTACATTGAATTTGTAGCGGATATGAGTAGCAATACGCCGATTTGACACTACCTTGACCTATTCTCCCCATTTATAGTCAGCCCTCTCCCCGTGTATGCAAGAGAGATTGTCACAGTTGACAGCCTTGAATATCCGCATCGGCACAAGCCACACAGAGCAGCGGGCCAACCTCACACCAATGTTGACCGCTTGACATTGTATTTCCCCGCGGTCATTTCTCGAAGCTTCATCAGCCACGAACCCGTTTTCTCCATCCGTAAACGCAACATTCCGTGGCCGATTTGTTCATCAATTCAGCGCACTCCACGACATTCCACGGCTTTCCGCAGCACTACTTCATTCTATGTCCCGTGGAAACCATGAGATTTTTCAAAGCTCATGGTTTTGCGCTCCCGTTGTGGCAAAATAACTGCCCAACACATCGCCCAATTCCGTGATTCGAATGGTCGTAACGCCCCGTTCGCCCCACCTTCCCTCCACCGAAAACGCCATATGCTCCATATTGTCGTCCTCAAAGAAAATGCCTTTCAGGTTATTGATCACCACGTTGATGGCCCGGTTGGAGGTGTCCCACAGGCAGGCGTTATCGCTCCCTCGCGGGGTGACGATTTCCAGCTCCACGAACGCCTTTTTGAAATACGGAAGCTGGTCCTGTCGAGCCGCCTGTTCGGTGGCACTGTGAATCATCCCTTTCCAATGCTCTTCCATGGCCTCCGTCAGCTGTTTCATAGAGGGCAGCGGCTCTTGAATCGTCAAAATCACCTCGGTTCCACCATTCATCCCTCTCGCCATCTCCCAGGCAAAGGGTTTCTTTTGTGCCGAACGTCCAAAGGCCTCCGCATCGTAAATCAGCGACAGAAGTTGACTTTGAGGCCGGAGAGTTTGCACGTAAGCCCGCTTCAGTTCCGCTATGTTGGGGCCCTTTTCCTTCAGCAAATCCCGGCCGATAGAAGCCAGCGTCTTTTCAATGTTGATATACATGAAAAATCGCCCCCCTCCGCCCCATTGACATCTGCATACATGCGGGCAATGGCATCGTCCTCTGTCCGTGTATACAATTCGTATCGGATATCTCCATTGTAACGTTCGATTTCTTCCCGCGCCCGGATGTCATCCTTGACCGCCGCAAAGAACTGGATATATTTCAGTAAATCGGTGGCCCCATTGAAGTACAGCCGCCGGGGCCATAGCTCGATATCCGCCCCATCGGGCACAGATACCAACCTCCCCTCCGTTTCACACAGCCCTTTTATCTGGTTCTTCTCCCTCACAATATTGAGAAAGCTTTTCCCGATCCGGCTGCGCGTTGTCAGATATGTCCACTGTTGTGATTGCGAAAGAACCCC
>OFFG01000507.1_pt1 | contig 32808 bp, 36 predicted proteins | sample 1521331 | NCBI WGS metagenome assembly OFFG01 (sample SAMEA3504129, study PRJEB24116) | mouse gut metagenome | biome: mouse gut; feature: mouse-associated habitat; material: faeces | place: Denmark | collected 2011 | reverse complement strand
CCCATGAGCGCCCGCCGGATTGCTCCGGCGGCTGGGCTTGCACCAGCGGCGGCGGATGCCGTCGGCCTTGCGGGGGTTTGGGAGGTCCGCAAGTCTTTAGCCGCTTGCGGTCGCTGTTGTGCGTTCAACTGACGCCGCCCGTGTTCTTGCCGGGGCGGTGGCCGTTTAGGTTTTCAAGGTTCAATCCCTGGCGGCTTGCATTCAACCGTGCCGCTCGGGATGGTTGCATCATAGCACGGTTGAATGCGTCTGTCAAGCGATTTTCGCAAACTTTTTTCGGTTTGTGCAATTTGCACGGTTGAATGCGTCTTGCGTTGTGCAGATTGCACGGTTGAATGCGTTACGCCTGAACTATCACGCCTGGGGCGGTTCGCTGGGCCGGGGCCGTGTGGCCTGGGCTTGTCCCGGATGTTAGCCGATGGCCGCGCCGCCGTCAAGACCCCGAAAACCTTTCCCCCAGCCCCCCTAAAGGGGGCGTGGGGAACTATTTTTGCACAAATTTGACCGGCTGTTTTTGGCGAAAATGGCAAAAGCGGGAACATCTGCGCCGGGGACGCCGCCGGAATTTCCAGGGAAGTTTTTCCAGCCGTGGGGGGACTATAGGGGGGCGTTAATATACCAGGAATCAAGACTTAGACCGCGCGCATAAAATACCTCGCCGGAAAAATCGCTGGAAATTTTCGGCCCGGTGTAGGGGGCGGAAAAATCGCGGTTGCTTTCGGAAATGGCCGCGCCGGACTGGACCGGCAACGGGACCGGAGGACCACGCCGGACCGGAGGCCAGGACCACGCAAGAGCCGGACCGGGACCGGAGGCCGGGACCGAACCGCGCCGGACCGGCACGGCAGGAGGACCGGCACGGGACAGGGACCACGCCGGACAGGGAGCGGAGCCAGCCGGAGGACCGGACCGGCAGCACGACGGGGACGGACCACGCCGACGGCCCGCAACGCTGGACCAAAGCCGGAGACGGCCAGCACCAGCACCAGGGCCAGGACCGGACCGGCGCAAGGGGTGACGCGGGGGAGCTGTTGCCGGGCGAATTGAAACGGCGATTGAAAACCGGCGCGCCAAACTCTGCCAGACAGGAGGCCGGGACCGCCAGCCAGCCGCGCCGGAGGGGTTTTATGCGCGCGGTATAGTCTCCTGATAGCTGGATATATACGCCCCCTTCCCCCCATCAGCCAGCCGGGCCAGGCCAGGACCGGACCGGCGGACGGGGACCGGGACAGACCGGCCACGCCGGACCACAAAACCGCGCCCGCGCAAGATTCAACACATACGCGCACAGGCGCGAATCAAAACCGCGCGCGAGGCCGTAGGTACTCCCTGGACACCCCTCGCCGCCTGCGGGTCCGTGAGCGCAGGATTTTTTTAGGTGTGAGGGGATTTTTTCAGCTTCCCCCGGTTGCCCAGAAAAAAAGTTGGGGGACCCAAAAATCGAGGGCGTCAAAAATCGGCGGCGGATGCAAAAAAATTTTCTGCGTTGCCACCTTCTGTCAGTTTTTTAAGATATAATGGTAGCGTGAATAATCAGCCTGCGGCGGAAACGCCGTGGGCTATTGTTTTGTCTGGAGGTGGAGGCCGTGCCGAAGGGGGGCGGGAAGATTGACGCCGCAAGGGCAGAATACATCGAACGCCGGGCCAAAGGTGAAAAGGTAAACCTCCGGGAGCTGGCCGAGCGGGCGGGCCTGTCCTATTCATATGTGCGCAACAGAAAGCGCGAGGAAAAATGGGACGAAGCTGTGCCGCCTCCGCCGAAGAAGAAGCGGGGCGGACAGCCCGGCAACAAGAACAGCAAGGGAAAGAAGAACGCCGCCGGGAGCCACAAGGGCGCACCGGCGGGGAACAAGAACGCGGAGAAGGACGGAGCTTACAGCACCGTCTTTTTTGATAGGCTGACCGACGAGGAAAAGGAACTGATAGCGAAAACGCCGCTGGAGGTTCGGGCAGCGCTGGAGCATGAAATGAAAATCCTGAAATTCCGCGAGAACAAAATCCTTTCCAAGATTGCGGAGTATGAGGATGCGGAAGAAGGGGCCGTGTATCTAAGCGCCATGACAGAGATACGCGGGAAGAACAACACAACCATGCGCTTCAGCGACAGCGCCTTTAAGCGGATACAGAGCTTGCAGGAGGCGCTTTATAAAGTACAGGGCCGTATCGCCAAGATCACGGACAGTCTGCGGGCACTGGATGAAAGCGCGGCGCGGCTTGAACTGGAACAGCAGCGGCTTGAAATCCTGCGTATGCGGGCCGCTAACAGCGTGGACGTGGACGGCGTGGAGCCGGACGACTTGACCGACGTGGAGCGGGAGGACGAGAAGTGAAACTGTATACAAGTAATGTAGTGGCCGACTGGCTGGCCGTTACTCCCCGACGGGTCCGGCAACTGCGGGACGAGGGAGTGATTGCCGAGAAAGCGCCGGGGCTTTACGAACTGCAATCGTGCGTGGTGCGGTATATCTCCTATCTGCGCAAGGGGAACGGGAGCACCAACCTGAATGACGAGCGGGCCATGCTCACAAAGGCAAAGCGCGAGGCGGCGGACATGGAGAACGAAGAGCGCCGGGGCAATCTGCACAGCACGGGAGACATCGAAAAGGGTCTGGCCGCGTTGTGCCTGAATATGCGCGGGCGCTTCTCTGGCCTGCCTGCGAAGTTGTCCGGGGAGCTGGCACAGATGGGCGGCAACCAGGCGGGCATACACGATAAGCTCAAAGCGGCCATAGACGAGACGCTGGAGGAACTATCTCACTTCAATGTGGCCTTTGCGATAAGGAGCGGCGAGGATGAAGAAGAGGACGACGAATCCATGTAAGGGGTGCGTATGGGCGGAGCGAATCGGCGAGAGGCTGATTTACTGCCCTTTCCCAGCGTGTGTAAAGGGGAAGCTGCCAACCAGGCAGAAGAGGAAGGAGCAGGGAAACCAGGATGGACGAGAAGAGGGCGTGGGTCGTTGAGATCGCGCCGCAGACAGAAGAAATGTTCATCCGGTGTATCGCCTACCTGCGCCCGCCTCCGGCGCTGACGCTTTCACAATGGGCGGACAAATACCGGGTGCTGTCGGCGGAAACCAACAACGGCACGGCGCGCTGGCACACAGACAACGCGCCATATCAGCGGGAAATCATGGACGCCATCGGGGACCATCATGTACGCAAGGTGGTCATCAAGAGCGCCGCGCAGATCGGAAAGACCGCTATACTGATGAACGCGCTCGGCTACTATATGCACTACTACCCATGCCCCGTCATGGCAATGGAGCCTACGCTTGATATGGCGCAGACCCTATCCAAAGACAACCTTGCGCCCATGATACGGGACACGCCGGTTTTGCGCGGGCTGGTGGATACGAAGAGCCGGTACAGCGGAAATACCATCTTGAAGAAGAATTTTCCGGGTGGGCATATCACCATCGTGGGAGCCAACAGCCCCGTGGGCCTGCGTATGCGGCCTATCAAGGTACTGCTGGCTGACGAGGTAGACGGCTACCCGGAGAGCGCCGGGACAGAAGGTGATCCGCTTCTGCTGGCGCAGAAGCGGCAGACTACGTTTTGGGATAAGAAAACCGTGATCGTCTCCACGCCGACCATTAAGGGACACAGCAAAATCGAAAAGGAGTTTCTGGAAAGCACGCGGGAAGAGTGGACCGTACCCTGCCCTGGGTGCGGCCATTACCAACCGCTGGCGTGGAGCAGCCTGGATTTCGAGGACTACCGCACAGACCCGTCTAAGCCAATCCTCTACAAGTGCGAGCGGTGCGGGGAGCGGTTTGGAGAATACGCCTGGAAGGAACAAGGGAAGCTGGGACGCTTCCGGGCAGAGAATCCGGCGGCAGAGACGCGAGGCTTCCACCTGAATACACTGGCCTCCAATTTCTGCGGCTGGAAAGACGTGGTGGACAAATTCATTTCCGCAAGCGAGCAGTTGGCGCTTGGCAACATAGAGGAAATGAAAACGTGGACCAACACCGAGCTTGGCGAGACGTGGGAAGAGCCGGGGGAGTGCATCGACGGAAACAAGCTGATAAACCGCCGGGAGCTGTACGACGCGGAGGTGCCGGACGGCGTGCTGGTGCTGACCGCTGCCGTGGACGTGCAGAAGGACCGTTTCGAGGCGGAGGTTGTGGGCTGGGGCGTCGGCAAGGAGAGCTGGGGCATCCGGTATCAGAAAATATACGGAGACACGAAGGAAGAAAAGGTTTGGGCGGACCTGGACGCTTTTCTGCAAGTCTCCTTCCACAAAAAGGACGGGACAGCCCTGCAAATTGCCGCCTGCTGTATCGACAGCGGCTATCGTTCCGTGCAGGTCTACCGGTTCACGGTGGACAAGTTCGACCGGCGCATATTCGCCATTAAAGGAAAGGGCGGGCAGGGAATCCCCTACTTCAAAAACCCGACCACGGACAACCGGGTCAAAACGCCGCTGTTCACCATCGGCGTTGACGAGGGGAAGGACATCCTGTATCAGCGGCTACAGCACACTGTCCGGGACCCGTCCATAACGAGCGGGCCGAACTACTGTCACTTCCCGCTGAATCCAGAGGCCGGGTACGATGAAACCTACTTTAAGGGCCTGACGGCGGAAATGAAAATCACCAGGTTCCGCCGGGGGAAAATGATCGTAGCGTGGGACTTCCGGGACAAGAACTACAAGCGCAACGAGCCGCTGGACCTGCGCAACTACGCGACCGCTGCACTGGAAATCTACAATCCGCCGCTCCAGAAGCCGGAACCGGGGGCCGTGGTCCAGCGCCGGACGGGACGCCGGAAACTAAATGGAGGAATCTAAATGGCTATTTACTCGGTAGAGTTTTGCAAGAGAAAGCTCAATACCTGGCTTGCGGCGGAGGAAGCTATCGCCACCGGGCAGAGATACCAGATCGAAGGTCGGAGCCTGACGCGGGCGGACCTGTACGATGTGCGGAAAGAGATCGAATTTTGGGAGGGGAAACTTGCCGTAGCAGCGGCAGAGGAACAGTACGGCGGAAGGAACCGGGTATTCCGTGCGGTTATCCGTGATGTGTAGGGAGGTCAGGCATGGCAAAAATGAATTTGCTGGACCGGGCCATTGCAGCCGTCTCTCCGGTGCGGGCGGTGAGGCGAGCCGCCGCGAGAACGGCGCTGGAGTTTGTCAACAGCGGATACGGGAACTACGGCGCGAACCTGACCAAGAAGAGTATGCGCGGGTGGATGTACCACGGAGGAAGCCCGAAGGAGGACATCGAGGATAACCTTGACGTGCTGCGCCAGCGGTCCCGCGACGCCTATATGGGAATCCCGACGGCCTCTGCCGCGCTGAAAACCATGCGGACAAACGTAGTGGCGGGCGGGCTTATGCCGTCGCCGCAGATCGACGCTGATTATTTGCGGCTGACCAACGAACAGGCGGAAGCGCTGCAAGCTCAAATCCTGCGGGAGTTCGCTCTATGGGCAGATACGCCGGTATGCGACGCAGACCGTGTGGACAATTTCTACAAGCTGCAACAGCTTGCTTTCCTGTCCTACCTGATGAACGGGGACGCCTTTGCGCTGCTGCCTATGAAGGAGCAGCCGGGCCAGCCGTACAGCCTGCGGGTGCGCGTTATCGAAGCCGACCGGGTGTGTTCGCCGGACAGTTACGACCGGCTTGTACCCTGCGAGGTGAAGGGCCACAGGGTACACAGCATCGTGCAGGGCGTGGAGACGGACGCTGACGGTATGGTAATTGCCTACTGGATATGCAACCAGCACCCATTGTCCAGCCTCTCCAATCAGGCGGGCGCGCTGGAATGGACGCGGGTAGAAGCCTACGGGAGCAGCGGGAGGCCGAACGTCCTCCATGTGATGAACCGGGAACGGGCGGGCCAGCGCCGGGGCGTCCCTATTCTTGCCCCGGTCCTGGAGGCGCTGAAACAGTTGGGGCGGTATACCGAAGCGGAGATCACGGCGGCGGTTATATCCGCCATGTTCACGGTGTTTATCCAGTCCGCCACCGTGCAGAACGGGAAGCCAATAGGCGAGGCGCTGCCGCCGGAACAGCTCATTGACGCGCAGGACCAGGGGACTATCGAACTGGGCAACGGCGCAATCGTGGCGCTGAATCCGGGGGAAACGGTAGAGTTTGCGAAGCCGGAACACCCGAACAGCGGGTACGACGCTTTTTTCAACGCCATGGTAAAGGAGATCGGCGCAGCGCTGGAAATCCCGCCAGAGGTACTGGAAAAGCAGTTTACGCAGAATTTCAGCAGCGCGCGCGGGTCCCTCAACGAGTTTTGGCGAACCTGCGGGATGCAGAGGGATTGGTTTTCGGACGACTTCTGCCAACCGGTCTATGAGGCGTGGCTTGCCGAAGCGGTGGCGCGAGGACGAATCAAGGCACCGGGATTTTTTGGCGACCCGGCAATCCGCAAGGCATATGCCGACTGCAAGTGGAACGGGCCGAGCCGGACAGCGCTGAATCCGTCCCAGGAGGTAGAGGCCGCTATAAAGCGTGTGGACGCCGGTTTCTCCACGGCGGAGGAAGAGACGGCCCAGCTTACCGGCGGGGACTACAACCGGAACATTCGCAAGCGGGCGATAGAGGCCGCGCGAAAACGGGAGGTAGACAAGATCGCAAACCCGCCGCCCAGCGGAGCGGGACAGACACCGCCGGACCCAGGCGGGCAAGAAGGAGGAACGGGAAATGCCCAATAAGTTTTGGCAATTCCGCAATGCGGCGGACGGGAGCGGAGAGCTGCTGCTGTACGGGAATATTGCGGGAGAAAAAAGCTGGTACAGCGACGACGTGACGCCAAAGCAGTTCGCCGAGGACCTGGCGGCGCTGGGGGCAGTCAGCAATATCACAGTCCGCATCAACAGCGGCGGCGGGGATGTGTTTGCAGCGGTGGAAATCGGGAACCTGCTGGAACAGCACCCGGCCAACGTGACCGCCCGCATCGGCGGCGTATGCGCGTCGGCGGCGACAATCATTGCCTGCCATTGCAATAAAGTCATTGCCGCCAACGACAGCACCTACATGGTGCATCCGATCAGTATGTACTGCGGGTACGCCAATGCGGCGGACCTGCAAAAATACCTGGAGGCGTTGGCGACCATCAAAGAAAACATCATCAGCCTTTACACCAAAAAGACCGGACATACAAAGGAAGAGGTGACGGCCTGGATGGACGCGGAAAAATGGTGGACCGGGCCGCAGGCCAAGGAAAACGGATTTGCGGACGAGCTGGCAGACGAGGGGCAGCGCACAGTCTACGAGAACCGCAACGGCGTTCTCTTTGCTAACAGCATCAACATGGGCCTGCCTTTCAACAAGGCCCCCCGATTCGTGCAAGACAGCCTGGCGGGAAGCTCCGCCGGACAGCCTGCAAATACAAAACCGGCGGGACAGCCGGGACACATCAAGGAGGTACAGGACATGGAAATCAAGACTGTGGACGACCTGCGGAAAGCCTATCCCGCGCTGGTTGACCAAATCGAGCAAGCGGCGGTGGCGGCGGCGACGGAGGCTGCAACCAACGCCGAGCGGGCGCGCATCCAGAGCATTGAGGATATGGCCCTGCCCGGAAGCGAGAAGCTGGCGGCGGAAGCCAAGTTCACCAAGACCATGAGCGCGGCGGAATTTGCCGAGGCAATGGTCAAGAACGCCAAGACCCAGGGCGCGACCTATCTGGCGCAGGTGCAGAAGGACGCACAGGACAGCGGCGTGAACGGCGTCACCAACACCCCGCCCACTGACAAGACCGAGGGGGACGCATTTATCGCGGCAATCAAGGGCGTTGCGCCCAAGAACTAAGGGGAGGGAAACGACATGAGCATGGACCTTGCAGTTAAGACCTACCGCTACGACCCGCATCACTTTGAAGCGGGCGTCGGCCCCGTCGCCAAGGCCGTGAAGGTGGCGGCGGCGGACATCCCAGCCCACGCCCCCGTGACGCTGGACAGCGACGGAAAGCTGGCGCTGCTGACGGCGGACAACAAGGCCAGCCTGTACGGCCTCGCCCCGGACAGCATCCGGGCGGGTGAAGAGGGGCCGGTGTGGCTCACCGGCGAATACTTTGCCGACAGCCTGGCGCTGGAAGAGGGCGTGACCGCCGCAGACATCGAGATTGCCCTGCGCAACATCGGAATTTTCCTGAAATAACAATTCCCGCTCTCCGCAGGAGGGCGGGGAAATTTTTGCACACGAACGGAGGAAACAATCATGCCGAATACGATTGACATTTACCAGCCCCGATACCTTGCCGAAGTGGTGCGCTCCGCGCCCCCGGTACATACGTTTCTGCGGGACACGTTCTTCACCAACGTCAAGACCTTTACCACGGAAGAGGTTGACATCGACATCGTGAAGGGCGACCGCGAGATGGCGGCGTTTGTCCACCCGAAGATTGGCGCGGAGACGCTGGATGCCGAGGGCTACGAAACCAAGAGCTACACGCCCCCGATGGTCAACCCGGACATCGTGACCACGGCGGAGGACTACATGAACCGCGCCCCCGGCGAAACCATCTACAGCGAGAGGACCCCCGCCCAGCGTGCGGCGGAACAGCTTGTGCGGGAGTATCAGCGCCTCGACGATTCCATCAGCCGCCGGGAGGAATGGATGTGCGCCCAGGCGCTCACCACCGGAGCAATCCAAATCGTGGGCAAGGGCGTCAACGAGGAAATCGACTTTGGCTTCACCAACAAGGTCGTGCTGACCGGCGCGGAACAGTGGGGGCAGAGCAGCGCGGACATCCTGGGGATGCTGGAGGACTGGGTGGATAGGGTCTACACCAACGGCTTTGCCAATGTGGACCGTATCATCTGCGGGCGGCAGGCGTTGAAGCTGCTGAAAAACGACAAAGGAATCCTGGAGAAGATGGACAACCGGCGCTATCAGGCTGGGGAGTTCAACGCCCGCGACCTCCCCAACGGCGTCCGCTATCACGGGTATCTGACGGATTCCGGCCTGGAAATCTACTCCTACAAGGAAGTCTATGTGGACCGTTTGACCGACACGGCGCACCCGACAATTTGCAGGATGATTCCCGACAACGCGATTATGATGATCTCCCCGGACGTGAACTTCATGCGGGCCTACGGCCTTTGTTCTTACTACAATGACGCCAAGCAGCTTGTCACTGTGGAGACGCCGCGCCTGCTTAACTCCTATATCGGCCACAAGCCGGAGAGAAGAATCCTGGAGGCTTTCGCCCGGCCCCTGCCAATCCCCGACAAGGTGGATAGCTGGCTGGTGGCTACCGTGTGCTGATGGAGGGATAGGAAATGGCGAGAGGAAAGAAAACGGACCCGAAGAAAGCCGCCCCCACCCCGGAGACGCTGGAGCAGGCCGAGGACACCGCTCCCGCCCAGGAGGCACAGGAGCAGACCGAGGACACCGCCCCCACCCCGGAGACGCTGGAGCAGGCCGAGGACGCCGCTCCCGCCCAGGAGGCACAGGAGCAGACCGAGGACACCGCTCCCACCCAGGAGGCACAGGAGCAGACCGAGGACACCGCTCCTGCCGTGGAGACGCCGGAGCAGGACCAGGACCGGGATGCCACATTTGTAAAAACAAGCCCGGAGGACGCCGCCGCGATTGCGGCACAGGTTGAAGCGGGGAATGTCGCAAGGCTGGAAATGAATGAGAACGGCGAAATCACGCTGAAAGAGCCGGAGCGGGACGTTCTTGCCGGAATCAAGAACCCATGCGTATACTGCGGCCCGACTGTGCGGGGCGTGGCGCGGCAGTACACTACCTTCCAGGGGGGAATCCCTGACGCGCTGCGGGACTTCATCAGGGAACACCCGGAGGCGCGGGGGCTTATCGTCTCCACGGCGTGGTTTCCCGCCATGCGCAAGCGGCTTGATACGCCGGGAACGGCGGAGGCGAAGCTCTACAAGCGGGTCAAGGAGCAGATCGGAAAATGAAAATCCTGTTCGACTACGGCATAGGCGGGGAACCGGAAGGGTCCCCGCCTACGTTCAAGCAATGCGCGGCGGCAGATATTCACGCCGCGTTTCTGAACCCGGACGAACACGGAGAGGTGCGGACAATCCGCTATGACGGCGTGGAATATGAGGACATCACCGTGATAGAGAGCGGGCCGAAGGAGGGCAAGCGGTCCTCCGTGGTGCAGATGCAGCACGATTTCGGCCAAGGTCTGTATAAGCGGACCATCATCCTTTACGTCGCGGAGAAGGACCTGAACGGCGTGAAGCCGGAGCAGGGGTCCATGCTGTCCATGAACGACGAAGAGGGCGGCACGTTCTTCCACAAATACCGCGTGGCGGAATCGGGGACGGAAATGGGAATGTTCCGGTTGAAGCTGGAGGAAGTGGACGAATGAACACGGAAGCAAGGACCAACGCAATCACCGGGTCTGTCACCGTCACGGTCAACGAGGCGGCAGGGCAGGCGGCTATCGAGCGGGCAAAGGCGCTGCTGGCCGGTATCCAGGGCGGCGTGGACAAGGCTATGAAAGCCTCCATGAGCCGGACCGTTGACAGGCTGCGGCGGGAGAGCAACCAGGCCATCCGGGAGAAGTACGACATCACGGACGCGGGAATCCGCGCAGAGAAAAACGTGCGGGTCCGATACAGCTACCAGAACGGCGTGCAGGCCACCGTCACCTTCTCCGGGCGGAAGATACCGCTGTACCGTTTCGGCGGCGCATACCCCAAAGTTCCGACGCAGGACATCGCGGCGGGGAAGAAGCCGGTCATGGTAAAGGGCGCGTGGACCATGCAGTACCAGGGAGTGGCCGCACGGGGCCACCAGTTCCAGGACACCGGCCCGACGCAGTTCATGGACGCCTTTGTGGCGCAGATGAAGTCCGGGCATATCGGAATCTTTGAGCGGACCGGCGGAAGCACCAGCGAGGGCAGCGACGCTATCCGGGAAATTATGGGGTCCTCTGTGGCGCAGATGGTAGGCAACCAGCAAGTAGCGCAGCGATTGACCGAAAGTGCCTATAGGACGTTTGAAACGGAGCTGGACAAAGCGGTGTACCGAATCCTGACGGGCTGGAGGTAACACGAGGGGTCCCCGGCGAAACCCAGCGAAGCGGGTTGCGTGGGGAGAGGCGGAGCGCCGGAATGAGTGAGCTTTGGCCGCAGGCCGAAGCGAAGGATATGGAGGCTGCGACGACGATATGCAGAAAGTGACATTAGAGAATGAAACCAAAGTGGGCCTGCTGTACGCGCTGAAAGGCTTTACCACGGAGACGGTGAAGGGACTGCTTTTTCCGGTCAAGCGGCAAAAGCAGGACGATCGGGAGCCGCCCCGCAGGGCGGCGGTGGTACATCTGGCGCGCTTGCCGGATATGACATCGTTCGAGAAAAAGGCCCCCTTCATTCTCCACCAGGCGGTGACGGGCGAGGACGGGCTAAAGAACGCCAACAAGGGGACGGGCCGGGAATCCAGGTTAGAGCTGCAAAGCTCCGCCATTATCCGGTCTGTGTTCTGTGTGTATCACCCGGACGAGGAAGAGGGCGGGCTTGCGCTGCTGAACATCATGGAGGAAATGCGTATTGCGCTGCTGATGTACCCGACGCTGAACGGGGTCTTTGAGCTGGACCTAAAGGAAGGTATCAGCCAAATGGTCTACCCGGAGACAGGAGAACGGGGAACCGCGCCGTTCTACCTGGGGGAAATGGTGACGGCCTGGAAGCTACCGCCGGTAACAAGAATCGAGGCGGCGCGGGTGGCGCACGGCTGGTTGCCGGACGACAAGGCTGTAAGGCATCTGCAAGACAGCTACCCAAAGACGGACCCAAGAATCTGAAAGGAAAGGATTTGAGCGCACATGGCGAAGAAAGAAACCAACGCGCCCGTGACAGGGCCGGACAACACGGGGAACGAGAAGAAGAGCCGGGCGGGGACGTGTCCCTCCGGCTTTTACATTTACATCGGCCCCAACATCAAGAAGCACATCCAGACCGGGACCATCTACCGGGGTACGCGGGCGAACGCGCTGAAACAGGCGGCGGAGGCTATCAAGGCGTACCCGCTGGTCAAGACCCTTATCGTTTCCGGCGACGCGCTGCCGGAGGCCCGTTTGAAGGTCAAGGCCCCCGGCAACGCACTGTACGCCAACTACATGAAGCTGAAGCTGGCGGGAAAGGAAGGTAAGTAACAATGGCGAAACTCGGCGTACACGTTTTTGAAAAGGCTACGTCCGTCCAGACGCCGAAGGTGGCAACAGTGGGCATCCCCTTTGTGGTGGGGACCGCGCCGGTGCAGTCTGCGGCGAAGCCTGCCAAGTCCAACGTCCCCGTGCTGGTGACGAGCTGGGACGAGGCGGTGGAGAAGCTGGGCTTTTCCTATGACTGGAAGAGCTATACCCTGTGCGAGTTCATGTACTCCCACCTTCAGCTTTTCGGAGCGCAGCCGGTCATTTTCTGCAACATCAGCGACCCGGCCAGCATGAAGCGGGAAGAGGCGGCGGCGGACTACAGCGTGGCCGATCACAAGATTTCCGTTTCCGTGGACGCGATTGCGGACACCATCAAGGTCAGCGTGACAGAGGGCGCAGGCGAGACGGCTGCAACGCGGGCGCTGGAGCGGGACACGGACTACAGCATCCTCTACGACCGGGACGACACGGATACCTATGTGTGCATCGTGGAGCTGCTGGAGGACGGCAGCGCCTATAACGCGGAGACGGTGAGCGTTGCCTACAGCGCGGCGGACCCCAAGACCGCAACGGTGGCCGACGTGGTGGACGGCGTGGCCCAGGTGGACGCCTGCCTGACGGCGGTGGGCCTGGTCCCGGACCTTATCGCCGCCCCCGGCTGGTCCCACAATACCGTCGTGGCTGCTGTGATGGCGACCAAGGCGGCGGCTATCAATGGGCTGTTCAAGGGCAAGGCCGTGATCGACGTGGACAGCAGCGAAGAGGGCGTGACCGAATACTCCGCGCTTTCCGGCTGGAAGAACAAGAACAACATGGTTGACCCCGACCAGATTCTTTGCTGGCCTATGGTGCAGCTCGGAGACTACCGCTTCCACCTGTCTGCCCAGCTCTGCGGCCTGATGGCGACGGTGGACGCCGGGAACCGGGGCATCCCCTACGAATCCCCGTCCAACAAAAACCTGAAAATGGACGCCTGCGTGCTGGAGGACGGAACGCCGGTCAACCTGACGTGGAACCAGGTGGACCTTATCGCGGGGAGCTGGGGCGTCGTTACGGCGGTCAACTTCCTGGATTCCGGGTGGGTCGCCAAGGGCAACTACACCGCCTGCTATCCGGGCAATACGGACGTGAAGGACCAGTTCATCCCCGTGTCCCGTATGTTTGACTTCATCGGGAACACCCTTATTCGCACGTTCTGGTCCAAGCTGGACAAGCCCATGACACCGGCCCTGCGGGACAGCATCTTGCAGACCTGCAATATCTGGCTGGGCGGGCTGACCGGCGGCGGCTACCTCTACGGGGCGAGGGCGGAAATGCTGGCGGAGGAAAACCCGCTGACAAGCCTGCTGGACGGCATTATCACGCTGCACATCTACAACGCGCCGCCCGTACCCGCGCAGGAAATCGACTTCATCCTGGAATACGACGTTTCCTACATGGAGACGGCGCTGGCGGCGTAAGGAGGAATAGAAGATGATTTATCCGAACGGCCATATTGACTACCTCATGTACGAGAACGGAGGGGCGCTGATCGGCGTCGCCAAGGTGACAATGCCCCCTATCAAGTACAAGACCGTCACCGCCACGGGCGCGGCGCTCATGGGCGACGTGACTATCCCCCTGGCAAGCATGATTGAGGCCATGACCATCAACATTGAGTTCTCCAGCGTGGCGGACGCCATTGTGCAGCTCGGCACCAACGAGTGGCACGACGTGGCCCTGTACCTGGCGGACCAGTATTTTGACGGCGTGACCCGGAAGGAAGAGCTGGAGCCGATTCGCTTTGAGCTGTCCATCCGGCCCACGGAAATCAACCAGGGGACCATCCAGACGGCCAGCGCCGCCGACGCCTCCGGCACCTACAGCGTGTGCAAGTACACGGTGTATAAGAACGGGGCAAAGGTCATTGACATTGACCAGTTCAACCAGGTCCACGAAATCAACGGCGTGGACAACGCCGCCCTGGTGAGAAAGGCCATGGGCATGATGTAGTCGAAAGAAGCCTGCTACATTACGCTTCCGGCTAACGCCGAAAGCTACATATCCGCAGGCTCCTTTCTCCTATCAAAACCGCACCCGCTACGCTGGGCTGCGGTTTTGTTTTAGGACGGGGGAAACGAAAATCAAGCCGCCCCTTCACGCGATGGAGGGGCGGCTTATCAAATACAGGAAGGAGCTTTACCTATGAGCGCAGAGGAAAAGAAGCTGGACATGGAGGGCGTGGCCCAGGACGCGGCGGAGGCCGAGCGGGTGGCGGAGGAAGCCAAGCAGGAGCAGGAAACCGGGAGCTATACCCACACGTTCAAGAATCCGTTCCCGTGGAAGGGCAAGACCTATGAGACGCTGACGTTCGACTGGACCGCGCTGAACGGCGGGGACCACCTGGAAATCGAAAGCGAAATCGTGATGAAGGGCCGCACGCTGGTATCTCCGGCCTTTACCGGGGACTTCCTGGCGGGTATGGCGGCGCGGGCCTGCACCGAGCGGGACGAGAAGGGCAAGCGGGTCATTGACGGGTGGGCAATCAAGGAAATGCCCCTGACCGATTTTCAGGCCATTACGAGGAAAGCGCGGGGTTTTTTGCTGCGTGCGGAGTAAAAGTCGAAGGGCTTTGGCTCCGAAAGCAATGTATCATTCTGGCGCGGCATAACGGCGGTTCGCCGCTGGATTGGTTGGGCGTCCCTCTTTGGCAGTATGGCGGCTGGATTCAGGCCACCAATGAATTGAACGAGAAGAAAAAGCCGAAAGCACCCGAAAAAATTCCCGCCAGCCTGACGGGAAATAAGGCGAAGGAGCTTTTCGGCCTGCCGGGGAATGGATGATAGGGAGGCGACGAAGTGGCGCAAAAGCAGTATTCGTTTGATTTTGTTCTGAACGCCGTGCTGAACGGCGGATTTTCTGCCGCGTTCACAAAGGCACAGCAGGAATTTATACGGCTGGGCGCGGAAATCAAAAACCTCCAGGCAATCCAGCGGGACGTGAAAGCCTATGAAAAACAGGCGGCGGCGGTACAGAATACGTCGCAAAAGCTGGAAAACCTGAAACGGCAGTATGAGCTTGTCAACCGGCAAATCGGGGAAACCACCGGCTCCACAACCGCGCTGGAGCGGGAAAAGCTCAAACTGGAACAGCGCATTACGAACACCAAGGCGGCGCTTGAAAAGCAGCGGCAAAAGCTGGGGGAGACGAAGGACCGGCTGGACGCGGCGGGGGTAAGCACAACCGACCTTGCCAACAAGGACGCGGAGCTGACCGCCAAAATCCAAGAGCTGACCGAAGAGCAGAAGAAAGCCGCAGAGGGCGCGGGTGAGTTCGGCAATGCGGGCGTGCAGGCAATCGAAGCGGTGGGCGGTGCCATTGCCGCCGCCGGGATTGCCGAAGCTATGAAGTCAATCGCGGACGCATATTCGGAGTGCGTCGAGATCGCAGGAAACTTTGAGCAGGCCATGTCAGCCGTGGAAGCTATCGCGGATTCCAACATTTCGGAAATGGCGGCGCTGACGGCGGAGGCAAAGGAGCTGGGCGCGACAACCAAGTTTACCGCACAGCAGAGCGCAAACGCTATGGAGTACATGGCAATGGCAGGCTGGGACGCCCAAGAAATGCTGGGAGGCATGAGCGGCGTTATCAATCTGGCGGCAGCAGCCGGGGAGGACCTAGCGCAAGTATCCGATATTGTAACGGACAACCTGTCCGCCTTTGGGCTGAAAGCGTCGGATACCGCGCACTTTGCGGACGTGCTGGCGGCGGCAGCGGCAAACTCCAACACCAATATCTCCATCATGGGCGAGACGTTCAAAAGCTCTTCCTCTGTTGCTGGAGCACTGGGGTACAGCATTGAGGACGTGGCCGTGATGGTGGGCCTGATGGCGAACAACTCCGTGAAAGGGTCCCGCGCCGGGACCGCACTGCGCAATATCTTCAACGGCCTGCTGGGCGGCGTGACGCTGACGGCGAAAGCCTTTGGAGAGCTGGACTACTCCGCCGTCAATTCGGACGGCTCCATGAAGGGCCTGATGGAAACAGTAGAGGACCTGCGCGGGTATTTCAGCCAAATGACCGAGGCGGAACGGGTCAACAACGCTATGACCATTGCCGGTATGCGCGGCTACAACGGACTGCTTGCAATCCTGAACGCCACGAACGAGGACTTCCAAAGCCTGTACGCCTCCATCAACAACTGCAACGGCGCGGCGGAGCGGATGGCAAAGGTGAAGCTGGACAACTTGAACGGCGACATCACGCTTGCAAACTCCGCTATGGAGGCGCTGCAATCCACCATCGGAGAGCAATTCAACCCGGAACTGCGGGAGCTGACGCAACTAAAGACGGAGCTGCTGAACGGGCTGAATGATTTTATCATTGAAAACCCGGCGCTGGCAAAAGGCATCATGGCTGGCGCGGCGGCATTCGGCGTCATGGGGACCGCTATTGTTGGCGTGAACGCGGCTATCAAGATATTCAAGGCACTGGAACTGGCGACGCTGTTCACCGGCCCGGCGGGAGTACTGCTTGGCGTAGCCGCCGGGATTGCCGGAGTAACGGCGGCGGTGGTGGGCTTTGTGGAAGCCACACGGGACGGCGGACCGGCGGTGCGGGAGCTGACCGAGGCGGCACGGGAACTGAACGCGGAAATGGAGGAAGCGGGAAAAACCCATGAGGACGCGGCGGCTGAAATCCTGGCGACGGCAAACACGGCTGACTTTCTGATTGGGAAGCTGGAGGAAATGGAGGCCGCAGAGGGAGAGAACGCGGAACAGAGCCAGGAGTATCAAAACACGTTGGCGCTGCTTCTGCGGACAATGCCGGAGCTGTCCGACTGCATCAGCACCACCACGGACGAGTACGGGCGGTCTACCTACGCACTGGAGACTGACACGGCAGCGCTCCGTGCCAACACGGAGGAATGGAAGAAAAACGCCCAGGCGAAAGCCTATCAGGACTATCTTAACACCGTGTATGACCAGTACGGGGAGGTCCTGAAAGAAGCGGCGGAGAATGAAATCGGGCTGACCATGGCGAAGTACAAACAGGAAGAGGCCAGCCAGAAATACAACGCCGCAATCGAGCGGATGAACGAGCTGTGGGCCGAGGCCAGCGAAGAGGCGGACCGGCAGTATCGGGAGTACGGGATACTGACAGACGCGACGGGGTATCTCTCCCAGGAATATTACGACCTGCAAAACTCGCTGGGAAACCTCAGTCAAGAGCTGTTTGACGCACAATCCGATGTGGACGCCCACGAAAAAGCGATTGCAAAAGACGCGGAGGCCGTCGCCGCCGCAGAAGAGGAAATGGCTCTTCTGGAGAAAACGGTACAAGATTTAATGCGGTTGCTGGGGCTATACACGGAAGAAGAAGAGAACCTAACGGAACAGGAGGCGGCGGTCCGGGCCGCGCTGGACGAGACGATGGCATCCGTGCAGGCGTTGACGGAGGCATACGCGGACGCCTACGACGAAGCCCTGGAGAGCTTTTCCGGGCAGTTTGGATTGTTCGACGAGGCAAAAGCGGACGCAGAAGCCACGGTCGCGGCGGCACAAGAGGCGCTGAACACGCAGCTTTCTTTCTGGCAGAACTACGCCGCGAACATTGCAACGCTGAAAGAAATATCCGCCGAGGACCTGGGGGTAACGCAGGAGAACTACAACGCACTGATGGAGTATGTCAGGAGCGGGACACCGGAGGCGGCGGGGCTTGCCGCCGACATGGTGAAGGCCGTCAACGATGGGAATACCCAAGCGCTGACGGACCTTGCAAATACGCTGGGGGAAATCAGCGAGAGCCAGGAGGAAGCCGCCGGGGATGTGGCGGAGTGGACAACCGGCCTGAACGAGCAGATGGACCAGCTTATTCAGGATATGGAGGAAGATATTGCCGCACTGGATATGTCGGAGGAAGCCGCAGAGAGCGGGCGGGCCACCATTCAGGCGTACATCGACCAGGCGGATAGTATGCTTCCGCAGGTGCAGGCGGCATACAGAAGAGCTGCCGCAGCCGCCGTAATTTCGATGGGCTACCTTCCGTACAGTGACAGCGCATATCACGCCAACGGGAACACGGGTATCTACGGAGGCTATGCCAGCGGAACATCAAACGCGCCGCCGGGCTGGGCGTGGGTAGGCGAAGATGGGCCGGAACTGATGCGGATGCACGGCGGGGAGCAGATTCTTCCCAGCAGCGTTTCCCGCGAGGTTGCGGAGGATTACAACGCATACACGCGGTATACCGCAGCACGGGGCGTACAGTCCGCAAGACCGCCTCTGGAGGTCACAGGGACGAGCGGGACGGAGGCGGGCAGGCCGAAGATAGACCTGCACCTCCACATCGAAGCCGGAGCGTCGCCGGAGACGGTGAACGCCTGGCAGGATTACGTCAGCCGGGGCGAGCTGAAAAGCGCCGTCCTGGAGGTCATGGAGGATGCCGACGCGGACATGAGAAGGAGGGCCATGGTGTGAGCGGTTCCTACACAACGGTCCAGGGCGACACCTGGGACATGATTGCGTACCGGAAGCTGGGAAGCACAGACTACACGGACCAGCTTGTGAGCGCAAACCTGGAACACGTCGGGAAGCTCCTGTTCCCGGCAGGGGTCACGCTGCGCCTGCCGGAAATCGAGGAAAAGCCCAACGCAAACCTCCCGCCGTGGAAACGGTAGCGGGGTGACGGCATGGCAGAAAAGGTGCTGGCCCGGCGGACATCGGTTGACGTTATGTTCGGCGGGACGGATATTACAAACGACATCAAGCCCTACCTTACCAGCATTGTCTACACCGATGATGCGGACGATCTGGCCGACGACCTGAAAATCCAAATCCAGGACCGGGACAAGGTGTGGCTGCAAAAGTGGATGACAGAGGCGGTGGAAGCCGCCGCCGGGGGCAAGCTGTCTATCGGTGCGGTTATCAAGCCGGAACACTGGAAGAAGGACGGGAAGCTGAAAACGGGGGCGTTTGAGCTGGACAGCGTGGACGCCTCCGGCCCACCGGCAAAGGTGACAATCAGCGCCTCCAGCCTTGCGTTTTCCTCTGACCTGCGCCAGACCAAGAAATCCAAGGCGTGGAAAAATTACAACCTGTCCGGTATCGCGTCGGAAATCGCGGCCAACGGCGGCATGAGCTGTCAGTATGAAGCCAGCGCAAACCCGTCCTATGACCGGGTGGAGCAGACCAGGCAGAGCGACATTGAATTTTTACGGAAGCTGTGCCAGGACGCCGGAATCTCCATCAAGGTCACGGACGGGAAACTTGTGCTGTATGACCAGGCGGAGTATGAAGCGAAAGCGCCGGTCCTCACCATTGAAGAAGGAGCGAAGGGCGGGTACATCAAGTACAAACTGCACTCCGGTTCGGCGGACACCAAGTATTCCAAGTGCCGCGTCCGATACATGGACCCGAACACGGGGAAGTGCATCGAAGGGACGGCGGAGGACGGCAGCGTTTCCGGGGACCAATGCCTGGAAATCAAGGCCAAGGTCGGGAGCGTGGGAGAAGCCCAAACGCTGGCGAAGAAGTGCCTGCGCCTGCATAACAAGCTGGCGAAAACCGCCGCCTTCACCCTGCCGGGAGACGTGGGGCTTGTGGCCGGGGTTACGGTCCAGCTCAAAGGCTTTGGCGGCTGGGACGGAAAATACATCGTCACCAGAGCGGTCCATACGGTGGGCGGCGGCGGATATACCACGCAAATCACGATACGGAAGGTGCTGGACTACTGATGAACATTGAGGACATCGTGCGGGAAGGAAAAGTAACCGCAGTAAACGAGAGTAAGCGCATTGCGAAGGTATGGTTTGACGCCTTGGAAATCGAATCAGACTGGTTGCCTGTGCTTATCAACCGGGACCGCATCGGGTCTGACGTGGTGGAATGGGACGAAACCCAGTGGACGGAGTTTGAAACCGAGTGGAAAGGAAGCCGCGCTGGGGACCCGGACTATGCGGACCACAAGCACAAGCTGGTTATCAAACCCTATATGCCAAAGGTCAACGACCTGGTGCTGGTGCTGTACTTCCCTGTGTTCAACGGGGACGGGGTGATTTTGGGAGGTGTGAAGCCGTGGCGCTGATTGGCTACCTGGGGAAAAGCCCGGACGATGGGATTTCGTTCACCGTGTCCCGCGAGGTATTCCGCACGCCTAAAAATCTGAAATGGAGCGGGTCGGTCCGGTATGCTACCCACGAGCGGCACAACACTCACGCGCTGACCGAATTTACCGGGATAGACCCGGACCGCTTTTCGTTTGACATCCTCCTGACGGCGGAAATGGGCGTGGACCCGCTGAAAGAGGTGGTCAAGATTTGGGACTACGAGCGGGACGGCGAGGCGCTGGGACTGGTGATCGGCGGGAAAGCCTACGGGAAATACCGCTGGAACATCAAGAACCACGAAACCAAGATAGAGTACACCGACAAGAACGGGGATATGTACGCCGTGGAAGTATCGGTGGAGCTTCTGGAATACCTGAAAGGAGAGGACCAGAATACCAGCAGCGCGGCCCCGGCCACAGCGCCAGCCCCGGCGGCGGCAGATACCGGCGGCGGTGCATCCGACGGTGGGTCCGGTGGAACGACCTACACCGTCAAGAAGGGGGACAACCTCTGGACGCTTGCCAAAAAGTTCTACGGGAGCGGCGCGGACTACACCAAAATCTATGAGGCGAACAAGGACACGATAGGGAAAAATCCGAATCTTATCTATCCGGGGCAGACCTTCACAATACCGGCATAAGGGGGCGCAGCAATGGAGTACACCGTTTCGGCCACGGACCTTGCAAATATCCAACTGAATGAAGAGGACCGGGTAAAGGAAATCCTGCGCAATGTGGCCGTCATTCTGGCGACGCCGAAGGGCAGCGTTCCCATGTACCGGAGTTTCGGCCTGGACATGAGTTTTCTTGACAAGCCGATGAACATTGCAAAAAACATGGCCGTTATCCCGGTAAAGGAAGCAATCGAGGAATGGGAGCCGCGCGCGGCATACAAGGATATGACCCTGTTCTTTGACCCGTCCAATCCGGGGAAGCTGGCCTTTACTGTGCAAATCGAAATCAAGGCAGGTGATTCAGCGTGAGCCGAGGGGCGGAATACAAGTTTATCCCCACGGACCCGGAGGACATCATTATCTGGCTGACGGCCATTTATGAGGAAATCATGGGCGTAACCGTACAGCCAGCAAGCCCGGAGCGGCATTTTATCCAGTGGATGGCGGAGGCAATCACACTGGAACGAGTGCTGACCAACTACACGGCCAACCAGAATATCCCCAGCCGGGCGGTGGGGGAAAACCTGGACGCGCTGGCGGAGCTGTTCTATACCCATGAGCGACCGCAGGCCAAGGCCGCGACCTGTACCATGCGTTTCACCATTTCCGAGCCGCAGGCGTTCGCTGTGCTGATACCGAAGGGGACCCGCGTAACGGACGCAAGGCAGACCCTTGTATGGGAAACGCTGGAGGACGTGTATGTGAACATCGGGGAGGAATACGAGGATACAAAGGTCCAGTGCCAGACAAGGGGGAAGCGGGGAAACGGATATGTGAAAGGCCAGATCAATTCCATCATTGACCCGTTCGCCTATTTCCTCTCCTGCGAAAACTTGACCGAATCGGACGGGGGCGCGGACGCCGCCACGGACGAGGAATTTTACGAGCTGCTGCGCCTTAGTATGGACGGCTATAGCTGCGCCGGGGCGCGGGGCGGATACATCTACTTTGCAAAGCAGGTCAGCACCGAGATTGCCGACGTGATAGCGGCCTCTCCTACGCCGGGGGTGGTGAAGCTGTACGTCCTGATGGACGACGGAACACCGGCCACAGAGGAAATGAAGGAGCGGGTATTGGCGGCGTGCAGCGCCGACGACGTGCGCCCGCTGACGGACTTTGTTTCCGTGGAGGACCCGGAGGACGTGGAGTACAATGTGCGCCTCACCTTCTACACGCAGGAGGGCGCGGCAATCAGCGGCGAGGCGCTGGAGACGGCGGTGCGCGAGAAGGTGGAGCAGTACACGGCCTGGCAATGCGCGAAGCTGGGCAGGGACATCAACCCGTCCCGGCTTATCTCTATGCTGATGGAAACGGGCATCAAGCGGGTGGAGCTGGAGGAACCGGCCTTTACCTCCCTGAAAGACGGGAGCGGGACGGACGCGCCGCAGCTTGCCCGGCTGGCAGGTCCTCCGGTCATCATCAACGGAGGGTACGAGGATGAATGATTCCGAGCTGGGCATCACGCGCGAAAACCTTCTGCTTATCGTGCCGCCTGCGCTGACCCACGACCCGGCTATGATGGCGCGGGCGGCAGCGGACGCCGAGGCGCTGGCGGCGCGGCTGGCGGAAATCGACCGGGTGCGCATTATCTCCAACATCGACGCTCTGGATGAAACCGTGCTGGACATTCTGGCGCGGGACTTCAAGGTGGACTGGTGGGACCCGGAGTACAGTATCGAAGAGAAGCGCCGGACCCTGAAAGGGAGCTGGCGGGTACACAAGATACTGGGAACAAAGGCGGCGGTGGAGACGGCTATCCGGGCCATTTACCCGCTGACCACCGTGGAAGAGTGGTTCGAGTACGGCGGGGAGCCGTATCACTTCCGGCTGAACATCGACATCACCAGCGATTCCGGGGACAGGGCGCGGCAGAAGCGGGTGCTGGAGCGGCTGAATTTCTACAAATCCCTGCGGTCCCACAACGACGGCGTACGCTATTTCCTGGTGCCGGAAAAGTCCTGGGCGGTGGCCGGGGGCCTGTTCGCGGGAAGCCGGGAAATCGACCGGGCGACCATCCAAGTACCGGAGCTGGCGAAGCCGGGCGGGAAAACCGTTGTCCTTGCGGGCGGCGGGCTGACCGGGACCCGGAGCGTGGGCCGGGCGGAAGTCAAGGTCCCGGCGCTTATCAGGCCGGGCGGCAGGACCACCGTTGCTGCCGGGGGCGCGTTCGCCGGGAGCAGGAGCGCAGACCGGGCGACCGTCCGAGTGCCGCAACTGAAAAGGCCGGGGGCCGTCGCCGGACTGACCGCCGGGGGCGCGTTCGCCGGATACCGGCAGCGGGTCGATGGGGCGGTGGACGTGCCGCCCCTCACCAGGCCGCAGGGCGCGGCGGACCGGGCGGTGTCCACCGGCTGCATCGGGAGCATCGAGCGGGCGACGGTGAAGCTGGACACAAGGCGGGTGAAGGTCCCAACCGGCAGGGCCGCGACGGCTGGAGCGGCTGGGGTTTTCCACAGTTATCAACGTATGACTGTCTATATTCCAACAACAATTTCAGGGAGGTAAAAATCTATGGCACACTGGAAAGACGCTGCCGTTACAAACGAGGGCGTGGAAATGCTCAACGAGTGGATGGCGGGCAGGAAAATCTGCATCGTGGCCGCGTTCGGCGGCACCGGGACGGTGGATAAGGAGCTGCTGACGGAGCAGACCGGCCTTGTGGACGCGAGACAGGAACTTTACCTGCTGGGCGAGGAGGACAGCACGGACGGCAAGACGGTCCAGGTGCAGGTCCAGAACGCAACCGTCATGGAGGAGTACGAGCTGAACCAGGTGGGCGTGTACGCGGCCCTGGATGTGAAGAAGGACGAGGACGCGCCGGAGGAAATCAGGGCCAAGATGAAGCTGCTGTTCATCATGCAGGACGAGAAGGGCGTCACCATCCCGGCGGCTATGGATGCAAGTTTCCTCCTGGAGCTGTACTGCATGATCGGCATTACCAACAACGGGCGCTTTGAAGTCAGCGTGTCCGCCGCAGGCATCGTGACCGCCGCCTATCTGCGGGAGGTATTGGAGCGGACCATTGCCGCCCACAATGCGGACCCCGGCGCACATAACAGTCTGGCGGCGCGGATGCTGGCAATCGAAACCGCCCTGAACGGGAGCGGGACCATCATCCAGGCGGGCGACCCGACCGTGGAGACGGTGGGCCAGAAGGGCCAGCACTACATCAACCCCGAAACCGGGGCGGAATTTGAGTGCGTCGAGGTCAACGAGGACGGCTATATCTGGAATCCGGTGGAGGATGGAAAATCCGTCCGCGACCTGCTGGGGGCGCTGGGAAACGCGGAAACCACCCTGGCCGATGTGGACGCACGGCTGGGCCTGCTGGAGCTGATGTACCGCACACAGGTCAACGGCAACCCCTTCACGGTGTCCTTCTCCGATATGTCCGGTCTGGTGGTGACGGGCGTATGGAACGAGACGTTGAAGCGGGTGGAGTTCTGATGAACGATGTGCGGGAATTTTCCGTACCGACCGCGCAACTGTCCTGCCTGATTGGCAACCTGTTTGCCGAACTGGAGCCGCCGTGTAGCGAGCCGGACGACCCGGATGCGCTGACGCTGTGCGGGAAAGCGCCGAGCGGGCGGGAGGCTATGCTTTTTGTCTACCGGGAGCATTGCCTTTTCGTGGGCGACCCGGAGGACCTGGACGCAGCGCGGAATGGGCGGTGCCCTGACCGGAGGTGCGGGCGTGGCTGAAAAGGAGTATGTACTTGGCAATAAGGCGAAAGACCTATACCAATTCACCAGGCAGGCAACGAAGCCAGGGCCGGACGACAAGGTAGACGCCAAGGACGCTGCAAAGGTCATGCGGACCATTGCAAAAGCAAGGACCATAGAGGAAATGCGGGATATGCTGAACGCCACGGCGGACCGGCTGGACAACCGGCGGAAGCGCCCGTTCTTCCCCAAGAGTGAAACATTTGGCATGATTAAGGATCTGCGGAGCGGGGCAAGGGCTATCATCAAGGGCGTGTATGCGGCCAATGAAACGCGGTTCAATGAGCGCCCGGAGGAACGCCTGCGGGAAATCAAGGCCGTTATAGACGAGTGTAATCTAATGCTCCAGCTTGTGGAGCTGGCGCACGACCTGGGCTACACCGACATGAAGCGCATGGGCGTCTGGACGAAGAGGATTCTGGACGTGAAGCATATGTGCCTTGCGTGGATGAAGAAGGACAGCGAGCGCGCCAAGACGATTTTAGCCAAGCGTGAGCGGGACAACTGCGAAATGCTGGTGGTCCTGGTGCGTGAAATCCTGGCGGCGGAGGTGCCGCGACCAAGCTAAGATACAACGCGGAGGCATCCGCGAGGTATTGGGGTATGACCTGTTACCGCCACCAACTGGTGGCTCCGCTCCCCGAACACCAACAGCGCGACCAACGCCTGGAACGTGAACTCCAATGGCAACGCCAACAACAACAGTTGCACTAACACCTATGGGGTCCGGCCCGCTCTGATGGATTATGCCAGACCAAGTAGGCGAAAGCCGAACGCAGCGCCCCATCATCAAAGGAGGTCATATCCCGTCCAAGCCCTGCGCGCGGGGTACGGATAAACACATGGCGCTGACGCTGACCGCCGTTTGCGCCGCCAGCTATCAGCAGCGCCCGACAAGTGAGAGGGGACCCGGCATTGAAGCCGGGTCCCGCATTTTCCGGGGGAACCGTATGGACTACCAGGAGCTATGCTCTTTTGAGGTATTATATGCAGCCTATAAGACAGCGCGGGTGGGAAAGAGAAGCAAGCCGGGGACCGCCCAGTATGAGGCAAACGCCCTGGCCTGCACGGAGCGTCTTTCCTACATCCTGCGAAACAAGACGTATATCCCCAGCAAGTTTGAAACCTTCTATGTCTATGAGCCGAAGAAACGGTTAGTGCAAGCACCCGCGTTTGTGGACAAGGTGGTACAGCACGCCCTTGTCGATAACATCCTGTACAACGCAATCACGCACAGCTTTATCCAGGATAGCTTTGCGTCGCAGATGTGGAAGGGGATGCACGTCGGCCTGAACCGCCTGCGGGAGCAGATGCAGGAATACTACCGGAAGCGCAAGGGCCGGGACGAGGCCGCACGACGCGCCGCCGGTCTGCCGTACAGGCCAAGGGAAGAATGGGACTATGCGAGCGGGTGGATTCTGAAAGCGGACGTTCACCACTTTTTCGCCAGCATCGACCACGACATCTTGAAGAAGAAACTGCGTCGGCGGGTAGTGGACGACCAGGTATTTGAATTGATGTGTACCTACATCGACAGCACCGAGGGCCTGCCGCTGGGCTATCAGACGAGCCAGCTTCTTGCGCTCATGTACCTGGACGAGTTTGACCACTGGGTAAAGGAGACGCTTCACGCCAAATACTACGGGCGGTACATGGACGACTTCTACATTATCCATGAGGACAAGGCGTATTTACAGCAATGCCTTGACCAAATCGAGCAGAAAATACACGGGCTGAAATTGGAACTGAACGGGAAAACCGCTATCTTCCCGCTGAAAAACGGCATCAATTTTTTGGGCTTCCACACCTACCTTGACGACGGCGGCGGAGTGATTATGAAGCTGCGCCGGGACAGCATCGACCGCATGAAAGCCCGCGTCCGGTCATGGCGGAAGGACTACCCGGCGGGCGCGGTGGGCCGGGACAAAATCATTACGTCCTGGCGGGCCTGGGACGCCCACGCCTCCCACGGCGATACCTACCGCCTGCGGGAGAAAATCGCCGCCCAGGTGTCGGAAATTGTGGGCATGACGCTGACAGCCCGAAAGCCAATCCGAAAATCCAAGACCAGCGAAGCGAAGAAGTTAATCCAGAAAATGCGGAGGCAGGGAAAGATAAAGCCCAAGCCGCCAGAGGTTCCTGCGGGTTTTCCGTGGTGAGCCTCATTTTTATATCCATAAGGAGGACACACAATGGCAACTGTACAACTCGGCACGAAAGCGGTAGGCAGTATTGTCAAGCTGAAAGAAAACGGGGCGCTGGTGGATTACATCGTCGTCCACCAGGGCAAGCCCTCCAGCCTTTACGACGCCTCCTGCGACGGGACCTGGCTGCTGCGCAAGGACATCCTTGAAACCCGTCAGTGGCACAGCTCCAACGTCAACGACTACGCCAACAGCACCATCAAGGCGTACCTGAACAGCACCTTCCTTGCCCGGTTCGACGCGAATATCCAGGCGCAAATCAAGCAGGTCAAAATTCCATACCGACCTGGAAGCGGCACCAGCCAGACCGTCAACAGCGGGGCTAATGGACTTTCCTGCAAAATCTTCCTGCTGTCCGACCGCGAGGTTGGTTATACGCAGAGCAATGTCAACAGCTACATCGTAAACGACGGCGCGAAGCTGGATTACTTCAAGGACGGCAACGGCACCAGCGAGAAAATCGCCAAACTCAACGGGTCCGCCGCCAGCTGGTGGCTCCGCTCCCCGGGCACCGACGGCGCGGCCAACGCCTGGGACGTGTACTCCAATGGCAGCGCCAACGGCAGCAGTTGCACTTACACCTGTGGGGTCCGGCCCGCTTTGATACTTCCCTCTTCCCTCTTGACCTCTGATGATGGCTCCGTTAATACGAACACGGCCCCGACCACGCCCGCGAGCATCAACATCCCAAGCAGCGTAGAGGGCGGAAAGAGCATCGAAGTATCGTGGAGCGCGGCCACCGACAAGGAAAATAATCTGGAGGGTTATGTGGTGGAGCGGTCCACCGACGGCGGCGGAACGTGGACCCAGGTTTACCAGGGCAGCGCCACCAAGACCACCAACACCGTACCGGCGGGGAGCGCGACGGTAATGTACCGGGTAAAGGCTTACGACAGCGAGGGGCTTTACAGCAGTTACCGGAACAGCGCCCAAGTGAGCGTATTTAATAATACCGCCCCCGGTGCGCCCGGCGGAATCACGGTGCCGGAAAATGTGCTGGGCGGCGCGGAGCTGACCGTGACGTGGAGCGCCGCCAGCGACCCGGACAACAACCTGACCGGCTATGAGCTGGAGCGGCAGGTGGACGGCGGCGACTGGGCGCAGGTCTACAAGGGCGCGGCCACCAGCTACACGGACACCATTACGCGGGGCTGGCAGAGCGTCAATTACCGGGTCCGGTCCTACGACGCCTACAACGCCACCAGCGGCTACACCACGGGGACGGCCCAGCCGGTGAATAACAACCGCGCGCCCGCCGTCTCCTGCGACACGGCCAGCGGGTCCGACCTGGGGACCAAGGACGCGGGCTTCTCCATCCCCTACAGCGTGAACGACGAGGACGGCGACCCCGTGACCGTGACGGAGGCCATCGACGGCGTGACGCTGCGCACGTTCTCCGCCAACCTGGGCGGGAACAACACCTTTGCCGTGACCGGCGACACGTTCTTTAAGCTGCTGAACGGGGCGCACACCCTGACCGCCAGCGCCACCGACGGGCGGGCCACCACGACCCACAAGCTGACCTTTACCAAGGAGGTCACAGAGGCGACAATCACCCTGGCCGAGCCTATGGCGGCAGACGACAAAATCACTATCTGCGTCCTGTCCGTGGCCGGGGACATCCCGGCAGACGCGGACTACACCGTGGAAGTGACCAACAACGGCAACGACGACGCGCCGGTGTGGGAGGACTGCACCATGGAGGTCCGCAACGGCGGCAACCATGTCTTTGAGAATGAAACCGCCGCCAAGGGCTTTGCGTTCAACTTCCGCGTGAGCGCGAAGCGGGGGCCGTCCGGCCAAGGCGGCTACATCAGTTCTGTGCAAGGAGGGTTCCAGTAATGGTAAAGAGGCGCGAGGATTCCATCAAGGAAATGAACAAGCGCAAGAGCAATGAGCAGCTTACCAAGGAGAACCGGGAGCTGCGGGCGAAGGTGGCCGACCTGCAAACGCAGGTCGAGGAACAGGCGGACGCCCTTATCGAGCTGGCCGCTATGATTGGTGGGGGGGGCTAAAACTATGGCGAAAATCTACTACCGGAAAATCAAGAGCGGCGACATGAGCATCGACCAGGTGCCGAAGCGCTGGCGGGCAGACGTGCGGGAGCTGCTGGAGGCAGACCAGGAGAACGAGTAAACGCAACCGGCCCGCCCTCTTTCATGGGGGGTGGGCCTGCACATCACATCAAAAGCAAGAGGTGAACGACTGTGGAAGTGACAATCAACGCAGAAACCATTATCACAGTCTCGGCGGTGCTGGCCGCGCTGGGCGGCATCGGCGGGGTGGTGGTGTGGTGCATCAAGTTTGTGGACCGGCAGAAGAAGCAGGACAAGGAGCTTGCCGCCATCCGCAAGGAACAGACGCTTATCTGCTACGGCGTGCTGGCCTGCTTGAAGGGGCTGAAAGAACAAGGGTGCAACGGACCAGTGACCGCCGCGCTGGACAAGCTGGAAAAGCATCTGAACCAAGCGGCCCATGAAGAGGAAGAGTAGGTGCCGCCATGAAGATTGTGGTTGTCGCCGCCTGCGCCCTGGTGGTGGGTATCGCCCTGGGCATCGTGTTCAGCGCGGCGACCATCCGGCATCTGCGCCGACGGGTGAAGGAGCTGCGGGAAATCATCAGGGAGGGCCTGCCACCGGAGAGGCCGGAGACAATGAAGCGGTTTGTGTGGGCCTGCGTCATAAACGGCTTTGCCTGGGTGTGGTGCAGCTACATCCTGGCCGCGCTGGACAAGGTGCAAATCGCGGAAGAGCTGTCGAAGGTTGCCCTTGCTGAAATCATCGTGCCGGTGGCGGTCTACGCATTTAAGTCCGGCGTGGAAAATTTGAGCAAAAATAACCGCTGGCCGGACAAGGGAGACACGCCGGAAGCGGAGCCGGAGGACACGGACCCGCCAGGCATGGGATAACGGAAAAGGAGCTTTTACAAATGCTGACCGGAAAAACCAATGAGGAAAGAATCTGGAACTACCTGACGGAGGCGGGTATGACCGCCTGCGGCGCGGCGGGGCTGATGGGTAATCTCTACGCGGAAAGCGGGCTGATTCCTACCAACCTCCAGAACACCTACGAAAAGAAGCTGGGATATACGGACGCCGCCTACACGGCGGCGGTGGACAGCGGGGCCTATACCAACTTTGCCAAGGACGGGGCCGGGTATGGGCTGGCCCAGTGGACCTACCACACCCGCAAGGCCGCGCTGCTGGCCTTTGCCAAGGCGGCGGGGAAGTCCGTGGGGGACCTGGAGACACAGCTTGCTTTTCTGGTCCATGAGCTGCGCGAGAGTTACAAGCTCGTGCATTATGTGCTGGTGACGGCAACCGATGTCAAGACCGCATCGAACGTGGTCCTGCTCCAGTTTGAGCGGCCCGCCAACCAGGGGGAGGCGGTGAAGCAGAAGCGGGCGCAGTATGGGCAGGTCTACTATGACAAGTTTGCCGCCAAGCAGGCGGCGGAAGGAGGACCCAAGATGAACAAGAAGCCTGTTTCCTTTCTCCAGACGGACAAGCGGTGGGCCAGCAAGCCCTACCGGGTGAAGGGGGAGAACTCCACCATCAGGGACAGCGGGTGCGGCCCGACCGCAGCGGCCATGCTGCTGTCCACCCTGACGGGGAAGAACATCACGCCGGAGGACACCTGCAAATGGTCCGTGGACCACGGGTACAAGGCCCTGGGCAACGGCACCTATTACGCCTACTTTGCCCCGCAGTTTGCGGCCTACGGTATCAAGTGCTGGCAACTGAACTGGGTGAACGCCTACCACAACCCCAAGGCCACGTCCTTTGACGAGACGGTGAAGTATCTGAAACAGGGCTACTACGCTATCGCCCTGATGAAGAAGGGGACCTGGACCGGCGGCGGGCATTTCGTCGTGCTGTGGTGGGCGGACGGCAAGGTGCGCATCAACGACCCGGCGTCCACCAGGGATAACCGGGTGAACGGCAATCTGGCGACCTTCAAAAACGAGGCCGCTTATTTCTGGATTGTGGACGCGCGGGAGTACAACAACAGCGGGAAGCTGGTGGACGGCTCCATGGCGGAGGTCAAGCCGGAGGACGTGCCGCAGGCCGCGCCGGGGGTGACGGCGGAGCGGAAAGCGACCGGCGCTGCGAAGTCGTTCGACAAGAAACTGGCCGGGACCTATGCCGTGACGGCGGGGAGCGGCCTCCACATCCGCAATGTGGCCGGGTCCAAAACCGGGAGCATGGTTGTCCTGCCCTGCGGGACGAAGGTGCAGAACTACGGCTACTACACCGACGTAAGCGGCGTGAAGTGGCTGTATATCCAGGTGACGTATCAGGGCGTCAAATACACGGGGTTCAGCTCCGGGGCGTACCTGAAAAAAGTATAGGAGGAAAACATCATGCAGGAATTTTTGAAGGAAATCTTTCTGGCCGTTATCACGGCGGCGGTCCCCGTGCTGACTGCCTACATCGTCGTGCTTATCTGCAAGGTGGGCGAGAATGCGGCGGCAAACACCGAGAACGTCAAGGCCAAGACCTACATCATGGAGGCGGCGGAGGCCATTGCCGCTGCTGTGGCCGCGACCAACCAGACCTATGTAGACGCGCTGAAAAATGCCGGGAAGTTTGACGCAGAGGCGCAGAAGCAGGCCGCACAAAAGGCGCTGGCCGCTTGCCTCCAGTCTATCAGCCCGGCGGCGCAGCGGTTCATTGAATCCGCATACGGAGACATCCGGGAATATCTGACCACCCGGATTGAGGCGGAGGTACGCAAGCAGAAGGGCGAAGCCGCGCTGGCGCTGTCCGTGCCGATGTTCGGTGAGCTGGTCAGCACTGTGGAAACCACGGTGGAGGAAACGGAAGAGTAGACCAATTCGGTCAAGAAAATCCCCCGGCGGCGGGTCCTTTGCGGGCCTGCTGCCGGGGGATTTTTTATTTTCTCGCTTGTCTGCTTAGATACATCACGCGGGAAATGTAGTATTGCAGGACGTAACTGTTATCCAATTCGACGTTCTCCTGCATTGCGGCAATCATGTCGGGGTTTATACCATCATCGAAGTGACCCTGCGCGTAGTAGGAAACGATATTAGGGCATTGTATTGGCTCCTGGAATGCCTCTCCGACATAGTCGGGACAGCCCTTGCCCATCAGACCGGCAATCAGGCAGGCCCGGAGAGTAGCCTTGAAATCATCGGAGTTTTGCAACTCGCGCATGGGGTACCCAGCTATAAAATCAAATTGACTGAACGGGACATCGTAGTGGGCAAATATGGTGTGGTTTTTCCCGGAGGTGTGGACGAAGCCCCATTTGCTGTCGAAACTGCGGTATGCAGAAATCGCACCAGGATAGTTCTGCTCTTTCAATGCGGACACGGCCATGAAAAATGCCTGCTTTTCATCGGCGCGGGATTCCTTTATCTTCCCTATCCCGCTTTCTGTAAGCTCCAAGAATTTATAGCGATAACTGCGCCCGCTGATTTTGAAGCCGCTGCTCATAACTCTATCAACAAGAACCGGCTTATTGCCGCTGACCGGAAGCCCGCGCTGACGCAGGAGGTCCTTTAACGTCTGGACGGTGTAAATCTCTGCGAGAACACGGTCCGGGGCGAGATTGCATATCAGTCCTCTTTTCAGGAGGGTTTGACACGCTTTCTTCTCCCCATCTTTCCCGTTACCGAAATCGAGCGCATTTAATTCTCCGCAAGCAAACGGCCTTTTCCTCTTTGGGTCAAGCCAAGACAGGGCGTAGACAAGCACCCTGGGGTCGTCATGTCCACCGGCGGCAATCTCGTCGAAGCGGAGCAACGGAGCGGGGTATATCAAATCGAAGTTGTGCGGGACAACCTGCGTTGAGCGAGTGGGCGGGTGCTGGGCTTGCTGGCAGCTGCGCCATCCTTCCATAAAAGAGGAAGCAAGCGAGGAAAACAGACCCATAGATTTGTGCCTCCTTCTATATGCCAGTAAAATATATGTGGCATTACCACAAGTGGGATATTGCCACAATGATACGCCTGCAATGTGGTAATGTCAAACAAAAATCCGCAATACGCCACACAAATTT
>OFFG01000500.1_pt1 | contig 33035 bp, 22 predicted proteins | sample 1521331 | NCBI WGS metagenome assembly OFFG01 (sample SAMEA3504129, study PRJEB24116) | mouse gut metagenome | biome: mouse gut; feature: mouse-associated habitat; material: faeces | place: Denmark | collected 2011 | reverse complement strand
CCTCGTCGGTGACGTCGCACACGTAGCCGTGGGCCTTGATGCCCGCTTCCTCATAGGCGGCCAGCCCCTTGTCCACCAGCTCCTGCTTGATGTCGTTGAACACAATGGTAGCCCCGGCCCCGGCCAGGGCGGTGGCGATGGCAAAGCCGATGCCGTAGGACGCGCCGGTGACCAGCGCCACCTTGCCGTCCAGTCTGAATTGATCCATATTGGTCTGTTCTCCTCTCATTATCAAAGTTGGATGCCTGCCCGCGCCGCCGGCACGGGCAGCAATTTACTTCAGATCCGTGGGTTTCAGGTTATCCATATCGTCAAACGCCTGGTTTTCGCCGCCCATGGCCCAGATGAAGGTGTAGTTGGCGGTGCCGCAGCCGCTGTGGATGGACCAGGAGGGCGAGATCACCGCGTCGAAGTTCTTCATGACCAAATGCCGGGTCTCCTCCGGCTGGCCCATCATATGGAACACCACCTGGTCCTCGGGAATCTCGAAGTAGGTGTAGACCTCCATGCGCCGCTCGTGGGTGTGGGCGGGCATGGTGTTCCACACGGAGCCGGGGGACAGCTGGGTCAGCCCCATGAGCAGCTGGCAGGTCTCCAGCACGTCGGGGTGGATGAACTGGTTGATAACCCGCTGGTTGGACTGCGCCGCCTCGCCGCAGGGGCGGTGGTTGGCCTTTTCCATGGTGAGCAGGGTGGTTCTGCACGCCTTATGGGCGGGGGTGGAGGCCAGGTAGAACCTGGCGGGGTCGGCCCCGTCCACGCTGCCGAAGGACACCTTCTCCGCCCCCATGGCGATATACAGGCAGTCCTCATAGCCCAGATCGTACCGGGTCCCGTCCACCTCGATAAACCCCTTGCCCCCCAGGTTGAATATGCCGGCCTCCCGGCGCTCCAGGAAATAGCGGGTGCCGAAGTTGGCCCACACGTCGATGCCCTTGTCGATGGGCACCGTCTCCTTCACCGGCATGACACCCATCACCACCATGCGGTCCACGTGGGAGTAGGTGGCCTGGACGGTATCCGGCACATAGAGGTTTTGGATCAAAAACTCGTCCCGGAGCTCCTGGGTGGTGTAGCGTTTGACGTCCCGGGGATTTGAGGAATAGCGAATATCCATTGTGTTGCGCTCCTTTCTCAGCGGCTCTTTTCCAGAGCCTTTTCAATGACCTCCTCCGTCTCCCCATCAAAGAGGTACACATGCTCATAGGGAATGGAGAAACGGATGGCGGCGTCGATGTCCGGGGTATCGTGGGGGTCCACCTTCAGGATGGCCTTGTCCTCCCCGGCGGTGATATAGACGTTGGCGTTGTCCCCCAGCATCTCGGTGAGCTCCACCTGGGCGTCCACCTGATAGGCGTCCTCCCGGGCGCCCAGCTCGATGGACTCGGGCCGGAAGCCGAACACGATCTCCTTCCCCTCATACCGCGCCGCCTTGTCCCCCAGCCGGGAGGCCACATCCAGCGTATTGGGCCCGAAGGGGATTCTGCCGCCCTTTACCCGGGCGCGGATAAAGTTCATGGGCGGCTCGCCGATGAAGCCCGCTACGAACACGTTTACCGGGTTGTGGTAGAGCTGGTAAGGGGTGCCTATCTGCTGAATATAGCCGTCCTTCATCACCACGATGCGGTCGGCCAGGGTCATGGCCTCGGTCTGGTCGTGGGTGACGTAGATGGTGGTGGCCCCGGTCTCCCGGTGGATCTGGGCGATCTCGGAGCGCATGGTCACGCGCTGCTTGGCGTCCAGGTTGCTGAGCGGCTCGTCCATCAAAAACACGCCCACCTTGCGGATGATGGCCCGCCCGATGGCCACACGTTGGCGCTGTCCTCCGGACAGGCGGATCCCGTTCTCCCCGATCACTGTCTCAAAGCCCTGGGGCAGCCCCTCTATAAACTGCAGAATATTGGCCCTGCTACATGCTTCCTCCATCTCGTCCTCATCCGCATCGCTTCTGCCAAACAGAAGGTTTTCCCGGATAGTCAGGTTGAAAAGGCTTGTCTCCTGCATCAGGAATCCAACCTTCCCATAAAGCCATCCCCTTTCCAGGACATCCATGGAGCATCCATTCCACAGGATTTCTCCCCTGGCAGGAGTCAGGATACCCGCCATGAGCTTGATCAGCGTGCTCTTCCCACAACCGCTCTCCCCCACGATCGCAATGCTCTCCCCCCTGCGGACCACCATGCTGAAATCACGAAGGATTTCTGCATCTTCATAGGAAAATGTTATCCCCCGAAGCTCCAACCGCTCAAATCGCCCCGACGCCTCGCCCCTCTCCGGCTGCGGGAGTCCCATGATCTCCTGAACCCTCCTGACAGACTCCTCCAGATCCCCCCGCATCATGACATTGTCTGCCGCCTCCAATAGCCGGTTCGCAAAATCCCCATAATACTCTATGAAGGACAGCAGCACCGGTACCGTTGCCATATTGCGGATAGCCAGGATGCCCCCCAGCAAATACAGCCCCATCTTTGTCAGGAATACATCCTTGAACGCCAGAAATGTACGGTTCATAAACCAGCACATATGCGCTTTCAGGAACGCATTCCCCATATCCTCCCAAAGCCGCCCGAATTCCCTGCGCCGACTCTCTCCCAGATTGTTCGCCTTTATCTCCTTCCAAAAGTACATATTATGAATCATGAAATCATTATATTCCCCCTGGATCTGCCTTAACTTCCCATATTCCAAGCTGCTCCTGTCTTTGATACGGCGCGTGACCAAAAAAGAAAGCGGCAGCAGCAGGAAACTAACCGCCGCCAGGATCCAGTTCAGGCGCAGCAGAATCACGGCTGTAATACAGATATTGAGAACACCGGTCCAGAAATCCAGCTTCCTTTCGCAGAACAGCACCGCATTTTCCGTATCCTTATGCAGCCTTGCCTTCAGCTCCCCAGCCGTGTAGCCCTGCAGCGTCCCTATATCCAGGCTTCCGTATTTTTGAAAAACTCTCCTCTTCCACGCTTCCCGCATGGAGGGAAAGATGGAATTGTAAATTCTCTTGGAAAAGACCGAGACCACTGTCCTGGCCAAAAACGCCGCCACATATAGCCCCATTACCACCCCCAGCAATTCCAGTTTACGTGCCGTCATAATTTCATCCAGAAAGAGCAGGTAAAAGCAGGGCGGCAGCAGCCCCAAACCCTGGCGCAGGAACTGCAATACGGTATACAGAAGGATTTTCACCCTGTACTCTTTCACTGAATTCCAGAAGAATTTATTCATTTTGCCGTTCCTCCCTCCCGCAGAGACTGCTGATATTCTTCGAACAGGGTTCTGTACAGCACGTTTTTCTCCATCAGCTCCCTGTGCGTGCCGATGTCGCTGATCCGCCCATGCTCGATCACCGCAATCTTCTCCGCCGCCAAAATCGTGGAGAAACGGTGCGCTGCAGACAATATGGTAGTATGCGGCAGCCGGCTGTAAAGAAAGGCATTTACTTCACACTCCGTAACCTCATCCAAAGCCGATGTAGCCTCATCCAGCAGCAGGATCCGCGGATTGCGGAAGATACATCTGGCAATGGCAATCCGCTGCTTCTGCCCGCCGGAAAGGCTTCTTGCCCCGCTGCCCACCACTGTGTCCAATCCATCCTCAAAGGACTCCGCCAGCTCCTTTAATTTCAGCCCCTCCAATATCTGCCAGATCCGCGCATCCTGGGACTTGTCATCGGACAGGGCAATGTTTTCCCGCAGGCTGCCGCGGAACAGCCCGTTGTCCTGTTGGACCACTCCAATCTGGTTCCTGAGGCTTTCCAGCGTATAGTCCGCCAACTCAGCCCCGTCTATCAGGATTTTCCCCTCCTGCGGTTCGTAAAAGCGGTAAATCAGCTGCAGCAGCGTGCTCTTCCCTTCACCGCTCTTTCCCACAAAGGCAACCCTGTCCCCCGGGTGCACCTCCAGGCTGATCTGCTTCAACACCATTGCTTCCGCATACCCGAAGGAAACATCAGCAAAGCTTATGCCGCCCTCCCTGATACATCTGTCCTCCGCAGACAGCGAATCCTGCTCCACCTCCCAGGACAGAAATTCCTCCACCCTCCTTATCCCTACCATGTTGGCGCTGATATCTGTCAGCTTCTTCCCAAGGGCATTAAAATAAGCCGCACAACTCGAGAAATAAGCCGCGCAGGCCACAAACTGCCCCACGGTCATGGTTCCCCTGCACACACTGAAAGCCGCAATACAATAAATGCAAAGCTGCCCTGCCAATGTAAGCATCTCGTTCACGCTGTCCGCTTCCAGCCCCAGATATCCCGCACCTATCTCTTCCCGGATCACGTCCCGGGTTTTTCCCTCATAATCCTCCCCGGCCTTTGGCAGGGCGCCCAACAGCCTGATCTCCGTCAGCCCCACCATCACTTCTTGTATCCAGGCATCCGCCAGGCCCATTTTATCCCGTATCCTTTCATGCCGCTCTGTCAGTTTTCGGGAAAAATACCGGATGGAGTACGCCATCACCGGCGTCATGACAATGACCGTCAGGCCCAGGAAAAAATTCGTATAAATCGTATATCCGACAGAAATTCCCAGCTGGACGAAATTCGCCAGCACATAGAACAGGCTACGGTGAATGAATTCCAGAAAACACTCCGTGTCATCCTGAATTCGCTTCATCACGTCCCCGCTCCTGACCTGCGCCAGAATGCCCGCCTTCAGGCGCAGCAGATGTTCGAAGCACTGCTTACGGATATCCGTGACATAGGAGACCTTCAGATGCGCCCACAAATAATTCAATGCCATGTGACCGCACTGATTCAGAAAATAAAATCCCGCATACAGGAAAAAGCAGCCCAGAAATCCCCTCAGCTGCTTCTGATAGAAAATCTGATCCACTATCTTCCCAATGGCATAAGGGAACATTCCCCCTGTCACGGTGGCGAAAATAATGGTAAAGAACAAGCAGCTGAACCGAAGCCTATATCCCCTGGTGGTCTCTAGTAAATAACGCATAAAGCAATGCCTCCTGCGACAGAAATATACTTGGGAGCACATTTATCCGCCATTCCCTGGTATAAATACTCCCAATCTGCCTAACATTTACAAATAAATAAATTGTTCTTTTCATACCTTCTTTGCGCAATCTCTTCTTCAGACAGAAGAGAAACCTTAAATTTGAACTTCTTTTCTAATCTTTCCTCTGTTATTTTAAAAATTTCCTCCAGCACTTCATTCTCTTGTATTCCTGAAGGTGCCTGTATGCTTCCCCCGCGTTCTCCCTGACTGCCATATACAACAACTGCTGTCTCTTTTTCCAAGGGAGATACTCTTACAGCGCAGCCGTGAATCACAGCCGTACGGCTTCCGTCAGCCTGACCGTCGCGCCGCCCTTCACTTCCACAATCCTGCGGTCGTCCACCTGCAGCCACACACTGGCGGCGCTGGGATTGTATACAGTCTCGTTGTCACCGGAAAATTTCAGGCGCTTTGCCGCATCCATGTAATCGATGACTTCGATATTCGTGGCGTACCAGATATCCTCTCTGCCGCCCATGTACTTACAGAATTCTTCGATTACCTCCCAATTGTTCCTGTCGTCAAACTCATAACTGTGCCCCCACACATACATAAGCTTCAGATACTGCCGCTTTGCAAATCCTGCGAAAAATTCCGCCTTCTTCATCAGTTCCGGGTCATTGTGATGGCAGGTGGGATGCCACTCCAACGGGTCTGCGGGCAGCTCATAATCCGCCTTCGCCTCCACCACCCTGGCATAGGCAATGCCCAGCTGGCCAAACAGCTTCTTGATTTCCTCACTGTAGGAGCCGTTGGGATAGGCATGCCCCCGTACCAGGGCACCCGTCAGGCTCTCCAGCCCCTTTCTGTCCTCCAGGATTTCCCTTGCCACCTCCACCAGCGGGCAGCGTGCAATGGTGGGATGGGTCAGGCAGTGCGTTGCCACCTCATGATTCTGATACAGTTCCCTTACATGCTCTTTCTGAATGCGATTCTCATCCCCATCCATCAAACCGTAATTGAGATTAAAAGTTCCTCTGATTCCGTATTTATTAAAAATTTCCACCAACCGCTCATCCTGAAGCCTCCCGTCATCATAGCTCATGGTGAGCGCCTTTGCCTTCCCCTCCGGGAAACATGTGTATATTTTCATTTTCCTCTCCTTCCTGCCCCATGCAGTCTGCAGCACCCCTGAAATCTGTCTTTCCGCAGCTCCTTCTGTCAGACTTCCGGCCTTTCTTCAGCCGGTATCCCCACCGCCGTTCACAAAACCACTGCTTACAACCTGATTTTTATTATAGCCGCAAAAATTGGAAAGTTCAATGCCTAAATGCATCCTGCCCGATTCCGTTTTGTATCCGCATGTATCCATAGACAAATGGCCAATATTTTGATATACTAAATTACATTGCCGGTGTACGCAAGGCTTCCGATCAGATTGCTTTCTCAGGAGACATAAACGCTGTACACCTCTACATACCGGAATTTGATTCGGCGTTTACCGGAACCCTGGCTATGTCGCTTTTAGCGGGTTGTTCTTTGCCGGCCGGAAGAGTGAAACAGAAGAAAAGTTACGGCTGCAGGATTCAGAGGACAGGACCGGAAGTGATAAGTTTATAAATATACGGGATTCCGTTCGAATTTAAGTGAACGCGAGGGAGGATAATGAAAAACAAATTTAATCTTCATGTCATATCGGACAGTTTATACTTTTTAAAAATCATATGGAAGATTCACCCCAGGCGTGTCATCTTCAGTTTTGTGGGGCAGATTTTTTCTTACATGGAATGGGCCTTTTTCAGTGTGGTTTTTATGAAATATCTTTTCGGCGCTGCGGAATTCGGCAGAGGCTTTCCGGAGACTGCCGCTTTTATTGCCATTTCCATGGGGGTGATTTTTCTCACAACCGGTTTTCAGATCTGGATGAAGGAGCGGTATGAGCCCTGCACGGACCCGCTGCTCTATGAAAAACTGAATGAAATGCTGTTTGAAAAGGCCACCAATGTGGATATTGCCTGTTATGAGGACGCGGCCTTTTATGATACTTATACGAAGGCGGCTTCCCAGGCCTATGACAGGGCCCAGTCCGTACTGAAGAATACTTCGAGTATGATCGGCGCTTTCGGCGCGTCTGTCTATGTGGTTGCCACCATTTTTTCCATCCACCCGGTTGCGGGCCTGTTCTGTTTTCTGCCAATGATCGGGAACTTTTTCTTCAGCAAGGTGATCAACCGCATTGAGTACGAAAAAAGCATGGAAGTCATACCGTACACACGGCGGCAGAATTATGTGAACCGTGTGCTGTATTTGTCCAGATACGCAAAGGAAATCCGCATGACCGATATCAAAAATGTATTGGACGATACCTATGACGAGGCATACGAAGGCATCCTGGGGATTACCGCCAGATACTGGAAGCGGCTGTGCGGTTTGGGGCTGATGCGGGGCATCCTATGTTTTCCTCTGGTATTCGAGGGAATGTGGCTGTTTGCGGCCTACTGCGCCATTGTGACCAAAACCATCCTTATCGGAGATTTCGTGGTACTGGCCAACGCCATAGTCAGCACCACATGGATGCTGTCTGATTTGACAGACAGAATCGCCCAAAACTACCAGAATGGTCTGTTCGCCAAAACGTTAAGAGAATTTATGATGTACCGTGCAGATATTCCGGAAGACGCAGATGGTCTTCCCGTGCCGGAAAAGGTGGAGACTCTTGAACTGCGGAATGTCTCTTTCCAGTATCCGGCCCAGAAAAAGGAAGGGAAATACGCCTTATCGCAGGTGAATTGTACCTTTACCGCAGGCAGGCGCACAGCCCTGGTAGGCCATAACGGCTCCGGTAAGAGTACTTTGATCAAACTGCTGATGCGGCTTTACGATCCCACGGAAGGAACGATTCTGCTAAACGGGGTGGATATCCGCGAATTTAATCTGCAGCAATACCGCAGACTCATCGGAACCACTTTTCAGGATTTCGAGCTGTTCTCCATGAGCGTGCTGGAAAATGTGATCTTGGGAAAACTGGAAACGGAGGCCCAGCGGGAGGCAGCCATGGAAGCCCTGCGGAAAAGCGGTGCCCTGGAGCAGATGGAAAAACTGGAAAAGGGCGTGGATACTGTCCTGACCAGGGAGTTTGACGAGAACGGCGCAGTTCTTTCAGGCGGGCAGGCCCAGAAGATCGCGGTGGCGAGGACCTTTGCGAAAGATGCCCCTGTGGTGCTTTTAGACGAACCGTCAAGCGCGTTGGACCCCATGGCAGAGTACCAGATGTACGAGACCATTATGGAACTCTGCGGCAGGGAAAAGGACAAGATTGCCATTATTATTTCCCACAGGCTTTCTTCCGCGGCAATGGCAGATACCATCTGTCTTCTGCAGGACGGCCGGTTAAGGGAGCAGGGAACACATCTGGATTTGATGGAGAAGCATGGAATTTATGCGGATATGTTTATGAAACAGGCTGAGAGCTATCTGCAGAACTGTTGAGGGAGGAAGTTTGAGCGTAAACTTCACGGGGCTGTCCCAGGAAACGTCATAGACACCGGATATAGGTATATCCGGATACTGAATATCCTGAATCCTGTACAGAATTTTTGAATTTTGCAGCCCCCAAAGCGCAAATATTGATTGGTATGCGCGGCCCAGGCGCACAGAGGAGTATAGAAATGTCAGAACAGAAGATTACGTTGAAAAGAACTATTTCCAACAATTGGTTTTTACTGAAAATCGCCTTGCAGGAAGCGCCGCTTTTTACCATTGAAGAGCTGACCACCCGGGCCAGGCATAGGCTGATTGTTTTTATCGAACATATTTATATGATCGGGTATATTATCAACGCCATTCAATATCAGAAACCTTTTATGGAGGTTTTCTGGTTTATTGCCGGGGTTTTTACCTTTGTTATCGTTGTGGCCCAAATTCTGCCCAATTATGTAGACACAAAGCTGAAACCTGTCTCCAGGGAAAAAATCCACAGGCGGATCCGTTCGGAATTGTACCGCAAGGCAGCGGAAATGGATTTGAAGAATTACGATGATCCTGAATTCTATAATGAATTTGTCTGGGCTATGGGCGAGGCTGCGGAGCGGACCGAGGCCGTAATCGGAAGCTACGCCTCTTTGATCGGGGAGACCGTGGGCATTAAGTGGGATATCGACGACGTGACGAAGCTCTACGTCTACGACAAGGACGGCAAGAAAATCTGCGAGGCGGTCTCCTGAGCCAGGATTTGGCGGGCCTTTGGCTGACCGGCGTTTCCGTGGCGCTTTTACTGCTGCTGTCAAATCTCTATAACAAATACAGGATGCGTTTTCGGGAAGAAATAAGACCTTTGGAGCGGAAGCGGGATTATATCAGCAGGGTGTTTTACCTGCCGGAATATGCCAAGGAGCTGCGCCTGAGCAAGGTGAAGCCCAAGCTTTACGAGGAATTTCAGGAGGCTTCAGCGCAGATTCTGGATATCTCAAAAAAGCGCACCAGGCGTCTTCAAGTATTAAAAATGTGTATACAATATGGCTGCAGCAGCCTGATTTTTGACGGCATCTACCTGACCTACCTGATGTTTCAGACCCTTGTGAAGGAAGCCTTCGGCTACGGCACGGCAGTGGCTTTATACAATTCCTGCGGAAATCTGCGGAACTGTTCCCGGAGCCTGGCCCAGGTGCTGACCGAATTTCCGGAGCATGGGCGTTATATTGAAAAAATACGGCATTTTCTGAACTGCCCGGTGGAAATCCGCCAGAAGGAAGATGCAAAAGCCGTCCGGGAAGAATTTGCGGAGCTGAAACTGGAGCATATAAGCTTCTCTTATCCGGGAGGCGCTTCCGTGTTAAAGGATATCAGCCTGACGATCCGCAGGGGCGAGCGGATTGCCCTGGTAGGGTATAACGGCGCGGGAAAGTCCACTCTGGTGAAGCTGATCATGCGGCTCTATGACGTGACTTCTGGAAAAATTACCCGAAACGGAACGGATATCCGGGAACTGAGACTGGACGAATATCGGGAGCAGTTCGCCACGCTGTTTCAGGATTATCAGCTGTTTGCCGCCACTCTGGGCGAGAATATCGTGATGGACCGGAATCCCGTGGAGGAAAAGAAGGCGGAGCCCCTGCTTCAGAAAAGCGGCTTCGACAGGAAATTCGCCAGCCTGTCCCAGGGATATGCTACCCCCATAACCAGGGAATTTGAGGAGAACGGCGTATTGTTTTCCGGAGGGGAGGCCCAGATGGTGGGCATTTGCCGGAGCCTCTACCAGGATGCGTCCATCATTGTCCTGGATGAGCCTTCCAGTGCGTTGGATCCTTTGAGCGAGTACAATCTGAACCATACCATGATGAACCTGGACAGGGAGAAAACCGTGGTTTTTATCTCCCACAGGCTCTCCACAACCAGGCTTGCCGATAAAATTTACATGTTGGAAGACGGGCGGATTGCCGAGGTTGGTTCCCATGACGAGCTGATGCGGTTAGACGGAAAGTATGCGGCCATGTTTCGGCTGCAGATGGAAAAGTATCGCTGACCCGCCAGGCAAAACCCCCTGCCCACCCGTCACCCCTTAACGCTCCCCACAACCATCCCCTTGACATAATACCGCTGCAGGAAAGGATATACGCACATAATCGGCAGCGCCCCCAGGAAAATCTGCGCTGCCTCGATTGTCTTCTCGCTGACCCGGGCCATGCGCTCCAGCTGTTCGGGTGTCATCAGCGCTTCCACATTATTTTTGGACTCCATCAGAATCGTTGCCAGATAGGTCTGCAGCGGATATTTATCCGGCGTGTTCATATACAGATAGCCGTCCATCCACACATTCCAGTTCGCAACCGTGGCAAACAGAATAATCGTTGCCAGGGACGGCAGGGAAAGCGGAAGGAACACCCGCAGCAGAACCTGCATCTGGCTTGCCCCGTCGATTACGGCAGCCTCCTCCAGCTCTATGGGAATACTCCGGAAAAAGTTCATCATCAGTATCATGTACGACACATTCATTGCCCCCGGAAGCGTCAGTGCCCAGATTGTGTTCATCAGCTTCAGCTTGCTGATGATAATGTAGGCAGGTATCATGCCGCCGTTAAACAGCATGGTAAATACAAAAAACCAGGAAAATGCGGTGCGCCCGCGGAACCGGCTGTCAGGTTTCGACAGCGGATAGGCTGTCAGGATCACAAGGATAATGTTTACGGGAACCCCGATGCCGACCCGCAGCAGCGTGACCTTCAAGGACTGCCAGAACTGCCCGTCCTCCATAACATAACGGTATGCCGACAAATTAAATCCCACCGGCCATATCCCTACATTTCCGGACACCGCCTCGATTTTCTCCGAAAAGGACAAGGCGATGACATGCAGCACCGGTATCAGGCAGATCACCACCAGCACAGAAAGAATCAGGTAGTTCAGAATACGAAATACGGATATTTTTTTGCCTTTCATCACATGCCCCCCTTTTAAAATACCTGATAATCAAAATATTTAACGGCAATCCGGTAGGAAACTGCCACCAGCACAAAGGATATCGCCGATTTCATCATCCCCACCGCAGCGGACAGGGACCACTGATGATTGACCAGCCCCAGACGGTACACCAACGTATCAATGATGTCGGCGCTTTCATATACCATGGGATTATACAGGAGCAGAATCTGCTCCATGCCCGCACTGAGTACGGAACCAAGGGAAAGTACCAGCAGCATCACCACAATGGGGCGAATGGTGGGAAGCGTGATATGCCAGGCCTGCTGCCAGCGGTTCGCGCCGTCCAGGGCAGCGGATTCATGAAGTGCCGGATCCACATTGGTGATTGCAGCCAGGAAGATAATCATATTGTATCCCATATCCTTCCATACATCGGATACAATTGCAATCACAGGAAACCAGCTGTTGCTGCCCAGGAACATGATGCGCTCCATCCCAAGGGATGTCAGAACGCCGTTTACCATCCCATCGTATTGAAACAGGCTGCGCAGGATACCTCCTATCACGGCCCAGGACAGAAAATAAGGCAGAAAAAACACGGTCTGGGAAACGCGCTTGAACCGAATGCTCATAACCTCGTTCAGCAGCAGTGCAATCACCAACGGCACCAGCAGGCGCAGGACAATCTTGCTGATGGAAATCACCAGCGTGTTGCGCACCACCGTCCAGAATGTGGGAATCATCAGCATGTCCTTAAAATTCTGCAGCCCCACCCAGTCCGACCCCGAAAAGGATTTCAGGGGTGAGAAATTCTGGAATGCCATCACAATCCCAAACATGGGAAGATAGGAGAAAATAAGTACGAATACCACTCCCGGTATCATCATGAGATAAAACGGATATTGCCGTTTCAAATGCCCTTTAGGGGCGGCGGCCTTTCGCGGCCGCTCTTTTTTGTATGCCATATGAAAACCCCGCTTTCTATTTGTATCAGTTATTTTCCGGCATTTCCAATGAAGTGCCCCCAATAACCTCTGGGATGCTTTATCCGGAAATATTGAGAAAAGAGCGGCCGGATGCACCGGGACTACTGTGTAATGCTCTGATACTGCTCATTCACTTCTTCCGTCCAGGCCTGTCCGCCCATCTCGTTCCAGCTTTGTCTGAAGCTTTCCCAGTCGGCTTCTCCCTTCTGCCCCATGATATATTCCACGATGAAAGAGACAGACATGTCAGAAAGGGTGGCAGAGACACGCTGCTCGGTTTCGGTAGCCGGGCCGTAATAATAAGCAGGCTCATACTCACCGGTTTCCCGTGCCGCAAGTCCTACGGCAATTCCCATATCCTCCGAGAGGCGGCTCTTGTACATGCCCCATGCAGTGCCCAGATTTTCGCAGGCATTGCCGTGGGTAAGGTAGTCGTTCATGTACCCGTACCATTCCTGTTCCACATTTGTGATCAGCCCGGAAGGATCCTGCGCCTCATAGGCAGCCCTGATATTCTCCCGGTACTGCTTCCATGGGGTGGGGAAATACATATACACCGGCAGATAGAAAATGGAAGCCCCGTTTTCAGCCAGATCCCTGCCCTGGAAAACCGATTTGTCAAAGGTGGAGTTCCCATTGGCCGCCAGCGTCAGGTTCAGAAGCTTCATCAGGGCAGCCTCTGCGTTCTCCGGCGCGTCCCTGGTGACAACGTTGAAATGATTAATGCTCACCTGATTCATGGCCGGCTTGCTGCCGATATCGGCAATATTCAGTTCGGCCCATTCCGCTTCCGGATTTGCATCCTTATTCTGGTTCAGCGGCCATGCCGGAATGTAATAGGTACCGAAGGCAGCCCCCACCTGGTCCGTGGTAACACGCTCATTGAACTGATCGGAATTCCATGTGGCAAAATCCGCCGCCAGGGCGCCGCGCTCATATAAATCCTTCAGCCCGTTCAGGGCGTCCAGCATTTCATCCTGTACAATCCCATTTACCAGGGCGCCGTCCCGCATAATCCACTTATTGGGATACGCCCCATAACACTGGAAATATGCGCTTAGGGCAAAATTGGTGTTCAGCACGCTGGAAGTCGTCCCCAGTCCCACCGTATCCTTGCCGCCGTTGACGGAAGCGCCGTACTCGGCAAGCGCTACCAGCATATCGTTCATTTCCTGTACATTCGTGGGTTTGCCGGTCCCTATGGCGTCCAGCCAGTCGGAACGGTAATACAGCCCCGCCACACTCTCGGAAGTATCCAGCTGCGCCGGAATACCGTACAACCTGCCGTCACGGGAAGAATATCTTACGGCTTCCTCGCCGAAGCCCTCCACCGTATTTTTCAGTTCATCGGACGCGTAAGTCTCGTAGGCGTCTGTCAGGTCTCTGAGATAGTCACTGGACATAAATTCATAGAAATTGCCGCTGTCCAGCATTACAATATCCGGGATATTGCCTGAGCTGATCTGGAGTGCCAGTTTTTCGGAAAACTGGTCATTCGGTACCATCCACAGGAAATTCAGTTCTATATTCAGTAAATCCCTTGCCGCTTCAACCAGGGCATTTGTCTCCGGCGTCGTTCCTTCCTTAACGCCCCCATCGGCGTCCCAGCCCACAACCACATCCAGCTTCACCGTCTCCTCAAAAGGTGTAAGCCAGGGGGCGTCCTCCGCCGCGGCCTGGGGTTCTGAAGTGGGTTCTCCCTGGGATTCCTGGGAAACATCCGATGCGTCCGATGCTTCGGACGGATTGGATGTTGCTTCCGGTGCGGAGGGTTCCTGTCCGCAGCCGGATAAAAGCATGGGGGCCGATACCAGGGCGGCCATCATCATAGCACCAAACTTCATTTTTTTCATAGCATGTCCTCCTTCATATTCAACAATGAAACTGCGTTTTCGACAATTTTATTGTAACTTTTGTACAGAATCCTTTCAATCCATAACTATTGACATGAAATGCCGTTCTATTTACCTTCCCCATCGGATGTTTCGGGTATATGCTCCTCAAAAAACTGCCGCGGCGTCCTGCCGGTGTTGCGCTTAAAGAACAGAATAAATGCGGAGGGCGAAGCAAATCCCGTACGTTCGGCCACATTTTTCACCAGTTCCCCGGACAGAATCAACCCCTGGGCATGCCTTAGCTTCACTTCGTCGATGTACTCCGAAAGCTTCCTGCCTGCGTGCGTCCGGTACAGACGGGAGAGATAGGAAGGGTTAAATCCCGTCATCCAGGCCAGCTCCGTCAGGGACAGATTGTAGTCCTCTATATGGGCTTCTATATAGAGATTAATCCGATTGATAACAGCCTCCGTATTATGCGCTTCATTCTCTGCCCGCTGCCTGCAGAGTTCACCGCAGAAGACGGCAGTTTTCTCCATAAAGGCCTCCGGTTCCGTCCGGTTTGCGCCGTGCAGAAATTCGTCCAGCATATGGGCAAGGGCCTGCTCGTAGGAGGCTCCCATCCTGTTCTCCCGCAGAAAGCTCAACAGCAGCGTAAATAACGTCAGCTGCTGCTCCGAGTGAAGCCGTGCGCTCTGCAGCAGCCCGCCGGATGCCCCGAAATACAATGCAAACAATTCCCTCACCGATTCCGGCGTTCCGGTATGGAGCTGCTGCCCCAGCTGATGAATAAACGTGGAAAACTGAAACCGCTCCTGAAGTCCGCCTCCCTGGTTTAACAGCACATCCGAGTAATCTGTCTCATCCACGATAATCAGCTTCCCCGCATCCCGGTATATCATATAATATATATCATTTAAACGTCCGTACTTTTCTACTATTTCGTCAAATCCGGCGGCACAGCCGATAACCATGCTCACTGCCAGACCACAGGCATCATCTATCTGCTGCTGAATTGCCTCAAACAACGCATGGATATAGCTCCCGGTTCCCCGGCGCCCGGCGGCTTTCTTTTCCTGAAGCAGCCACACAAGGGTCCCCTCCTCGGGAAGAAGCAGTTCAAAGGTAAGCCCCGGGGCCTGGCCTTCCAGCAATCCGGCAAGCTGCTGCAGAACCTGCATTCCCTCCGCCGCCTGATGCAGAAGGAATTTTCCCAGCACCATAAAAACCGGCCGCCCGGTGTCCAGTTCCAGCGAAAGCACGTTATCCTGCATCGGAAAGTCCCGCCAGCTGCCTCCGCCCCGGAGCATGCTTTCCAGCGCGGCACGCTGCGCAAAGGCCCGCATTCTGCCCTGTTCCGTCTCGGCGCGTAGCTCCTCCGCGCACATCCGTATCTCCTTGTCCACCTTCTCCATCACCACCTCGTCTCCTTCCGTCTTCAACAGATATCCCCGGTAAATGGAAAACTTGGACGCACGGTGAATATACTCGAAATCATCAAAACCGCTCAAAAATATGAAATGGGTCCTGGGCCAGAGCCGTTCCGTTTCCTGTATCAGTTCCAGACCGTCAATGTCCGGCATCCGCACATCGGACAATATGACATCCACTTTATTGCCCTGGAGGATATTCAGCGCGTGTTCCCCGGTAAAAGATTTCATGATGATAACACTGTCCCCATATCGCTGTTCAAACTGGCTGGCCAGCCCTTCCACGATATTCGGTTCGTCGTCTACGATCAAAAGTGTCTGCATAATCCTAATCCTCCTGATTTTCCCTGCGGGGAAGTATAAGTGTGGTGCAGAAGCCGCCCAGGCTCCCATGGGACACCGTCAGGTCTCCCCCTAAAAGCCGCATACGGCTTTTCACGTTTTTCAGCGCCGTCACTGCCCGGTTCTCCCCGCGGTCCTCCAGGTATGCCGACAGCGCCTCCATATCCCGATCGGCACAGGCACCGTTGTTTTCCACATAGATTACCAGTTCTTCCGGGCGTGTCTCAAAGCGCAGCCGGATAATGCCCCCGGTAATTTTCTCCACCCCATGGTTATAGGCGTTTTCAAACAAGGGCTGCAGCACAAACCGGGGCACCTCCATTCCGGCGTATTCCCGGGGCAGCGGCTCCAGTTCCACCTTAATCCTGTCTCCGAAGCGGATTGTCTGTATCTCCGTATAGTCCTTTACATTTTCATATTCCATGGACAGGGGCACCACATTCTCGCCGCTGCGGGTGATATAACGGTAGTATGAGCTGAGACGGCGGCTCATCTCCGCCACGCCCTCATTGTCCTCCATTTTCGCCATCCGGTATAAATGGTAAAAACTGTTGTAGAGGAAATGGGGGTTCACCTGGGCCTGCAGAAATTTGATTTCCGACTGATAGGCCAGCAGCTTATTGTTGTACACCTGTTCCATGGATGCCTTCAGCTTATCGCTTACTCCCAAAAACGCGGAATACAGAAAATCCATATTGTTGCCCGGGGGCTGGGACAGCCGTATTACGCCCTCTTCTTCCAGGCTCTGCACTTCCCCCATAAAACGGTTGATGGGCTGTGAGATCATTTTCCGGATAATATAGAAAAACAGGCCGACCTCCAGCAGCAGGAATGCCGTAAGGACAAGCTGCCAGAGGGAAAAGGGCCTGGAGGCATTGCGCAGTACCTTCCTGTCCACATAGCCGCATACCCACAGATCCCGTTTTCCCACGGGAATGGCCATCCGCAGATATTCTGTCCCGGCAATCCCCACAGTGTCCTCATCCGCCCTTTTCTCTCCCGCTTCCCACTGCCCCACTCCCTTCTCCAGGTCTGCCCGGAATTCCGCTTCCGGCAAAAATGCATTCCCCGCACTGAAGAAATAGAGGCTTTCTGTCCGGGCGGCTCCCAACAGGCATATCAGGCCGTTCTCAGAGAACCGATGGCACCATTCGGAGATGACCCGTTCCGAAAACCGCACCCGGATCACGGACGCCTGTTCGGTACTTGATATGTGCATGGAATCCGAGGCCAGATACAGCTGTCCGTTCACCGTCAGCAGCAGTTCTCTGCCTCCCTCTTCCCGATATTCCTGTATGAAGTTTTCATCTTCCTCCGAAAAATCTCTGTAAGAGCCGTCCGATGAAATCACCTTGCCCAGCCGGGGCAGGAAAATACTTGCGTCCTCAATGAGTCCGCTGGCGTTCTGCAGGGCGTACATCAGTTCTCCCACCCGGAGAACCGTGGTGTAGATTCTGGTGAAGGCCGCTGTGGGCGCGGTAAGTTCCATCTGCCGGACGTCCGGACGTGTGGCGGCATAATTAATCTGAAGCTGAATGCGCCCCAGCTCATCATCCAGCTGTTCCGCCAGGGAAGACACTCTGGATTGATACATCTGCCGCACCTCCAGGAACGCGTCCCGCTCCAGTTTTACCGTAACCCATATTCCCACAATATAAATACTGACCACAAAGACGAGAAACAATCCCAGAAGCCTCCGCGGCAGGCTGAAGGCAAATGGTGTCCCGCTTTTCCGCTTCCAATTCCGACTCATTTTCTTTTTCTCCCGATTTCGGTTCCGCAGCCGATGATACTGCTTTTTCCCGTTATTATACAGCAGCCCGGCTGTAATTAACAGATCGCGGCGGCTATATAAGGATAATACCCTTTGGTCCCGGTGATTGGGATGCCAAATTCTTTACATTGCATCTCAACCTGTTTACCTGGGGTTTTCGAATCCGCTCCTGTGTTTTATGATAATAAAATCCATGGGAATTATTCCCCGTCAAACCGCAAATCGTCAATGTATGGAGCCTGTCTGAAAATTGCTTTCCGCCGGATGCGGGGACATTTCCGTACCGCGGCGGACGGCGGACGGAAATGTCCCCACGGATCAATTTTCGGACTGGTTCCGCAAAAAACAGGAGAAATCTGCCATGCTGAATGATGCTCAAAACAAAAAACTGCTCTCCAAGCTTGCCCGTACCCTGGAAATTTACGAGCCTTATGTCTTCACCGAAGCCGCCGTTCTCCCCTTTTCCATGTACGAGACAGAGGAGCGGCTCCACGCCATGCCCGATGCCGCGCTGTTCTCTCTCCCGGAACACCGTGAGGGAAAGTCCCTGTGGGGCGGCCCGGGGCGCTATTGCTGGTTCCTTGCCGATTACACCGTCCCTCCGGCCCTGGACGGACAGGCGCTGTATCTGTATCCTGATCTGGGCGGGTATGAAGCCCTGCTGTGGAAAAACGGGGTTCCCTGCGGAACCTTTGCCACCAAAATCGCAGTGACGCGCCACGGGAACCATTACTGCGACTGCGTCAGCCGCCATGCCCGGGCCGGGGAACGGCTCCGGCTGGCCATAGAGTTCTACGCCGGGCATTATGTCATCGGGGAGCAGCCTTTCCAGCAGCGTCCGGTTTCGGATTTCCGTTTCGAGGCAAAAAGGATTTCCATCTGCACCAGGAATCAGGACATACTGGACTTTCTGCTGGATCTCCGGGTCCTTGTGCAGCTTGCGCAGAAGCTTCCAGGGGAATCCTTCCGGCGGGCCGGCATTCTGAATGTGCTTACCAAAGTACATCAGATATTGTATTATGACCCAGCCGCCGTTTCGGAAAGCGTCTGGCGTCCCGCCCTGGTACAGGCACGGTGCTGCATGGAAGCGTCCCTGGCCTGCCGCAACGGGGAAAGCGCTCCCAAAGCCGTACTCACCGGCCACAGCCACATCGATACCGCATGGCTGTGGCCCATGGAGGAAACGGTAAAAAAGCTTGCCCGTACCATTTCAAATCAGTTCAGCCTGATGGAGCAATATCCGGAATACCGCTTTATTCAGAGCGCTTCCTTCCATACCTGGCTGATGGAGAGGCAGTATCCCTCCCTGTTCCGGCAGATACAGGCGTATACGGCAAAGGGACGGTATGAGCCGAACGGTGGGGTGTGGGTGGAATGTGACTGCAATCTTCCCTCCGGAGAAGCCCTTGTGCGGCAGTTTCTGTGGGGGCAGCTCTATAACAAAAGCCGCTTCGGCATGGTTTCGGATGTCTTCTGGCTGCCGGATACCTTCGGCTACAGCGCAGCCGTTCCGCAGATTATGCGCGGATTCGGCATATCCTGTTTCCTCACCACCAAACTGGCCTGGAATGACACCAATGTCTTTCCCTATGACACCTTTGTGTGGAAGGGAATCGACGGCTCCCGGGTGCTGACCCACTTTTTTGTCATGGATACCTGGCCCGACGCGGCCGGGCTGCTGGAACGGGTGGACGGCATGGGGTATCAGGACTGCATCCGCAGCAGGCAGGCATCAGACAGCAGGCTCATCGCCTTCGGCTATGGGGACGGAGGCGGCGGTCCGCAGTTTGAAATGATAGAAGCTGCCCGGCGTCTCACTGATCTGGAAGGCTGCCCCAGGGTATCCTACGGCTCCGTAAGCGGCTTTATGCACGCCCTTGCATCCCGGGAAGCAGAGCTGCCCGTCTACGACGGCGAGCTTTACCTGGAGCTGCATCGGGGCACCCTCACCGCCAAACAGCAGATTAAAAAGAATAACCGTATGGCGGAAGACGCACTGCGGCTGCTGGAACTTCTGGAATGTCAGGCTGCCGTGCGGGAAGGACGGCCGGCTTCGGGCAGAGATTTCATTCCTCTGTGGAACACCCTCCTGGTAAACCAGTTCCACGACATCCTGCCCGGCAGCTGTATCAGCGAAGCCCATGCGCAGTGCCTGGCCGAAATGCAGGCCATGCTGGACCGGGCGGATGTCATGCTCCGGGCCGTTCTGAAGGACACGGCGGACAAAACTGCCTATACCGTGTGGAACCCCCTGGACGAGGCATGCGGGGATGTCTTTTATCTGCCTCCCTTAAACGGTCTTGTTCCAGAAGACAATAACGTGGTAATCCAGGAGGTTCTCCGGGCCGACGGCACCTGCGCCGCTGCGGTACAGGGATTTTCCCGGCCGGCTTTGGGCAGCGGCGTACTGCGTCTGCATCGTCCGGAATCCGCTCCGGCACCCCAGCCTTCTCCCTTCCGTTTTGCGGGCAATGTACTCACCACGCCTCTGCTCCGGGTGTGCTTTGACGAAACGGGGTTTATTTCCTCCCTGACCACGCTGGCAGACGGCATGGAATGGTGCGGCGGTCCCTTCGGCCAGCTTCTCTGGGGCGAGGATGTATCCGCTGGCTGGGACGGCTGGGATATCGATGCCGACTGTATGATGAAGCTGTCGCCGGACGCCCGCCTGCTGGAACGCAGCGTCACTGCCGACGGCCCGGTTGAGTTCCGCATCCACAGCACATATGCGGTATGTGAACACTCTCACCTGATCCAGGACGTGATATTCCGCGCCGATACAACGCTGGTAGAGTGGGAAAATGTCCTGCACTGGAGGGAACGGCACCGTCTGCTGAAAGCCGCCTTTCACACCAATATCCGCAGCGCGTATGCCCGCAACGAAATCCAGTTCGGCTGTATCCAGCGCCCCGTGACCCGCAACAACACATGGGAACAGGCAATGTTTGAGGTGTGCAACCATCGTTATACAGACTTTTCGGAGCCTTCCCGGGGAATCTGTATCCTGAATGACTGCAAATACGGCATCAGCATGGACGGCGGGACATTTGCGCTGACCCTGGCCAAGGCGGGCACCCGGCCGGATACCGGGGGCGACGCCGGCGACTATACCTTCCGTTACGGCATCCTGCCCCATGAGGGGGGTTTTTCTGCCGCCGTCCCCCGGGCCGGCATGCGGTTCGGCCGCCTTCCCTTCACGGCGCCGGGCATCCTTGCACAGCCCGCCTTCCTCTGGACAGACCGGCAGAATGTGGTGGTGGAAACGGTAAAGCCCTGTGAGGAAACCCAAAGCGCCCTTATCCTTCGGCTTTATGAATGCGAGGGTTCCAGGGTATCCGCGCACCTCCGCACAGGTTTTCCCATTTTACGTGCCGAATTGTGCGATATGATGGAGCGGACACTTGAACAGCTCTCTCCGGAGCGCCCCATGTTCTTCACGCCCTTCGAGATTAAGACACTGAAACTTTATTACAAGACAGAGAAAGGAAGCCTATGAATATACAGAATAAAACCATTTCCGCCCAGGCCCGGAAACAGGCCGCCGCCCTTTTACAGGAACTTACCTTGGAAGAAAAGCTGCGGCAGCTGGGCTGTACCATGCTCTCGGGCTGCGGGGAAAACCTTGCGGAAAAAGACCTTGCCGGAGGCATCGGCGAAATTGCGCTGCTGGATATCCGCATGGAACCCCGGAGACTTGCCGGGCGGCTGCGGGAAATTCAGACTTATGTGATGGAACATTCTCCTCACCGGATTCCCGCCCTCTTTCACTGCGAAGCCCTATGCGGTCCCGTGGTGCCCGGAGCCTGCCTCTATCCCGCTCCCATCGGCCTGGGTGCCACCTTCTCGCCGGAAACCGTATACGGTATGGCAGACACCATCCGCCGCCAGATGCGGGCAATGGGCATCCTGCACGCCCTGTCCCCTGTGCTGGACGTGGCCAAAGACCTGCGCTGGGGGCGCGTAAACGAAACCTACGGCGGAGACCCTGCTTTGAACGCCATGATGGGCTGTGCCTATGTAGACGGAATACAGGGTGAAGATATGCGGTCTGGCGTAGCCGCCACCGCCAAGCATTTTTTGGGCTATTCCCAGACCATCGGCGGGCTGAACCTTACCCGCACATTGGCGGACAGGCGGGAACTGCGGGAGGTATTTGCCACGGTATTCGAGGCGGCCATACGCAAAAGCGGTATCCGCACCGTGATGAACAGTTATTCCGAGTGGAACGGGCGTCCCGTGTGCGCAAGCCGGGAGCTGCTGACGGACCTGCTGCGCACGGAGCTGGGCTTCGAAGGCCTGGTGGTCAGCGACTACCGTTCCGTCCAGCGCCTGCTGCCGGATATTCTGGCTACAGCGGAGGAGATCGGCGCTGCGGCGCTGCAGTGCCTCACCGCCGGGCTTGACATGGAACTGCCTGACAGGCTGGGGTATTCTGACCAACTGGCCCGGATGTTCCGTGACGGCCGTGCCGACATCACATGGCTGGATCAGGCCGTGCTGCGCGTGCTGACACTGAAGTTCGAACTGGGGCTGTTTGAAGAGCCTTTCCCGGAATGGGAACGCTATCCGGATGCCTTCACAGATACCGGAGCGGCAGAACGCACCGCCACCCGCCGAAGCCTGACGCTGACGAAGAATGACGGCATCCTTCCCATACGGGATAAAAATATCCGCATTGCCGTCATAGGACCCTGTGCCGGCAGCCTGCGCCTGCTGTACGGCGGCTACACAGTGCCTTCCATGATGGAAATGTTTCAGGTTACGGAGGATTCCTCACAGATGGCAGGTGTGGTCCTCACAGGCGCGGCAGGTTCGAAACGCAAATACGACCTTGCCGCAACAGACAAGGCCATTCGGGAGGCATATCCTGACGCAAAGACGATTTTGGAAGCACTGCAGTCCTGTTTTCCCCATTGTACCTGGACACAGGGCTGTGACTATCTGGATCCCGTCCTGCAGGACTTTCCCGCTGCCCGGGCCGCCGCCCTGGAAGCGGACGCCGTGATTCTGTGCGTGGGCGGAAAAAACGGCTGGGGCCGCCACTGCAATACCGGAGAGGGCAACGATTCCGCCTCCCTGGATCTGCCCGGCGCGCAGGAGGCGCTGGCGCGGGTGGTTCTGGAGTCCAATTCCCGTACCGTAGTGGTACACACGGACGGCAGACCCCTTACCAGCGAATGGATTTACGAGCATGCCGCCGCTGTCCTGGAAGCTTATATGCCGGGCACCTGGGGCGGAATGGCCATCGCGGAAGTCATAGCCGGGATATTTTCGCCCGCAGGCCGCCTTCCGCTGGCTCTGCCCCGCTCTGCCGGCCACGGACCCGTATTTCATGGAGAGCATGCGGGTTCCGCCGGGGAAAGCTTTGCCGCAGGCGCCCTGAACCGGGACGGATACCTGTTTTCCTCAAATGCGCCCCTGCGCCCCTTTGGTTACGGACTGTCTTATACCGCCTTCTCCTATTCCGGCTTTACCCTCTCCATTGCGCCGGACGGCACGGGAGAAGCCTGCGTCACCGTATCCAATGTGGGCGAAACGGACTCCGACGAGGTGGTTCAGTTTTACGCCCGCGATGTAGTCGCATCCCTAATCCGCCCTGACCGGGAACTGATGGGAGTCTGCCGTGTTCCGCTGGAGGCGGGGCAGCGCAAGACCGTACACTTCTCCTTTCATCTGAATCGGCTTGCCTTCCCTGACGAATACGGCGTCTGGCGGCTGGAACCCGGCCAATTCCGGTTTTTCGTCGGGGGACACAGTGCCGATATCCGGGCGGAAGCAGTCTATACCCTGGAAAACGGACGCGTCATTGAGCCTTCCGGACGGGAATTTTTCGCGGAAGCTTCGGTGGGGGGAGGCATGTGAATCTCAAAGCCCGTACCCGCTTTTCGCCATGCACCGTCAGAGAAATAACAGAACTGCCGCCCCTTCCCTGCAGAGGAAAACGGCGGCAGCAGCTCCACGGCATTTATTCACTTTCCAGTTCCAGCACACAGGACGCCCCTGCAAGCGGAAGCCGGAATACTTCCCTGGGGATATCCCGGCGGCAGTCATACCCGATGACCTCGTGGCTCCGCATACATGCAGCCGCCACATGTCCTGTGCCGGACAGCACGGCGATATGCCGGGGCCAGTCCCCTGTGCCCCATTCCGCCCGCCTGGAAAGCCGTCTTCCGTCCCACTGCCATGCGGCAAGGGTATTGGGACCCCGATTACATACATACAGCGTCCCTTCCCTGTCCAGGCATGCCCCGCCCGGCCAGTTGGAAACGGCTGTCATGCCGCTGGCTGGCTCTGCGGCTTTCTTCTCCCCGTCCGTCCCCAATATGCTGACAGTGCCGTTCAGTTCGTTCACGCAGGCCAGGCTTCCGTCCTCCAGCATCAGAACCTGGCGCGGTCCGCTCCCGTGAGGCTGGCGCAGATACGCCGCCTCCCCTTCCGGAACCCCCTTGTGAAGCCCGTATCGATACAGGCAGTCGTTTCCCAAATCGGCCAGGTACAGTACATTTTCTGCCGTATAGGCCCAGTGGGCATGTGCATCCTTCCTTGAAAACGTCCACAGTATTTTAGTCAATTTTGCATCCACGGCAAAAAAGTCCCCGCTTTCATAGCAGGAACCAAAAAGGACCTCTCCCCAAGCATGTAAATGGCACAGCCCCCGGCCCGGTACGGCAAGCCTGGCGGCAGGCTTCAGGTTTTCTCCCTGAAGCTCATATGCCGTGATGTCCCCGCCGTCCTCCCGTTCCGAAGCCGCATAAATCCATCCGGTACCGCCCCGGCAGCAAAAGGAAGGTCTCTGCCCGTGACACATGCCGTACACTTTCTCCCCACGTCCTTCCGCCTCCACGCGGTACAGTGCAATATCCTCTTCTCCCGGCGCTCCATAGCCGGATACCAATATCAGGCTTTTTTTCATATTGTCTCCATTCTGCCCCTGCGGAAGCCGCCGCATCGGGCTTTGCCTGCCAACCATTCCCGCTTTTCCCGCCAGGGGCAGGGCGTGACCGGCCCAATGTATGCTTCCGGTTCTATGTTTCCTGCCTCAATGCGGCTGACGCCTGCCCGGCCGGATGCCGCCCCTTAAAATGCCGGATGGAAATCATGTGCCTTAATGCTGGTTCCTCCGTCTGCAAGAATGCACTGTCCCGTAATATAAGCCGACATATCCGATGCCAGAAACAACACTGCGTTTGCAATATCCGCCATCTGTCCCCGGGGAAGCGGCTGGCATCTGTCAAGTGCCTGTATGAACGCGCTCTTCTGCTCTTCGTCCATTTTCTCCGTCTCGTCGTACATCACGTCGCTCATCACCACACCCGGACAGACCGTGTTGACGCGTATCCCGTCTGCCGCGCAGTCCAGCGCCATGGCACGGGCGGCGGCATTCACGGCCCCCTTTGTACCCGCATACAGCAGATTGGTGGGCTGTGTCATCATGCTGTGTATGGAGGATATGTTCACGATGCTGCCGCCCTTTCTCCCACGCATCCCCGGCAGAAAGGCACGGGCAAACCGCAGTCCGCTGAGATAGTTGGTTTCCAGCAGGCGCGCCATATCCTCATCCCTGTATGCATCCGCAGCGCAGTGGCAGTTCACCCCCGCAGTACATACCAGAATGTCGATACCGCCGCTGTCACGCAGAACTGCCTGTGCAGCGTCCTCGCTTTGGGCCGCATTTGCAAGATCGATAATATATCCACGGCATTCCGGCATTAACTGCCCCAGTTCCCTTTCCGTGCCCAGGACATATTCTTCATTCCGGCCGCCGAAATAGCCTGCCGCTCCCTGACGGGCAAACAAAAGAGCAATGCTCTTGCCGATTCCCCGGGCCGCCGTGGTGACAAAGGCCTTTCTGCCTTCCAGTAATTTATTATAATCCCGGATTCCGCTTTCGTAAAGCTTCAATTCTCTCATCATATCAGAACCTGCCCTTCCCTGCCGGATGCAGTATAGGTTTCAATATCAAAACGGCGGAGCAATTCCTCTATTGCCTGTCTGTCTCCCCGGGCTGCACGCAATTCCACATCCCAATCCAAGCCGCGGTACTTTGCCGCCTCCGGCTGTGTCTCAATAAAATGAAGGAATTCGGCCATCATTTCTGTTCCCCATACCGGCGCATCCACATCCGCCGTGGTATAAATCCCCCGGCGCAGCTTCGGAAACGCATACATATCCCTGGCCTGCATTTTATATGCATTTTCGATAACCATGTCCACCATATGGCTCGGCACAAACAGCACGCCGTTTTTCGTCCCGATGACGATGTCTCCGGGAAGGCACAGCGCCTGGCCGATACGGCAGGGTCCGTTGAATGCGGTGATCTGGCAGTCTCTGATCGGTGTGGGGTCTACTCCCCGGTAATACACCTGCACATCCATTTTCTGCATCTGCTCCACATCCCGCACACCGCCCCAGACAACGGCGCCGCCTGTTTTGGTGCGCGCCTGAATGGCCGTAGTCAGATTCCCTCCCACAAAGGTACCCTTGAAAATCTTATCATACAGGTCGCATACCACCACATCCCCTTCCTGAAGGCTGTCAATCACCCACTGGTTGCAGTCCCCCTTCCAGCCCTTTTTCCCTGCGGTATCAAAGGCAAGAAAGCGCAAGTCAGGGCGCTGGGGCATGAAGCAGCAGGTAACGGCACGTCCATACAGCTTTTTTCCCTCATGCAGCGCATGCAGCTCTCCCTGAAACTGAAAACGGTATCCGCTGAAATACAGGGGATGCCAGATCTCTTCCTGTGTCAGTGTTTTCAGGATTTCTATTTTGTCGTCCTCTACTCTGGGACGGCCGTCCGAAAAGCGTCCCCCTTTCCAGTCACGGGTCAGCTCTATAATTTCTTCCCTATCATTCAATATCATATCGTTGCTCCTATTTTAGTTCCGCAGTTTGTTGCAGAGTGCTGTTTTCCAGTTCCGCAGTTTGCTGCCATGTGCCAGATATGGACTCTATAATCTTCACTTCCACATCGTCCAGCTGCGCAGCAGACCGGGGGCCTTCCAGTACGCATCCGGTGCAGTCCTCCAGTCAGGCATGCTTCTCGCCTCGGGGTCAAACACCACTTCGCCGGCCCGCAGTGTTGCAACGCACTCCAGCCTTCCCTCTCCCGTAAGCCTGGCACCGCCGCAGTCCATGAACCCAAACCTGCCTTCCCGCCGGCGCAGCACTGCAATATCCGCACAGGCACCTAAATCCAGCGTCCCCAGCTCGGTATGAGAAACGGCCAGCGCCGGGGCACGCGTTATGCGGTACAATACCTCTGTGAGCGGCATTCCCATGGCCAGGAATTTGCCTGCCACGTACAGCAGGTCAATGACCGGACCCGTGACATTCTGGTGATGCAGATCCGTAGAAATGGTGTCCGGCCAGAATCCCTGTTCAAAGCAGTTTACCGCCTGGCGGAACCAGAAACTTCCGGAGCCATGACCCACATCAAACCGGATGCCCCTGGCGCGTTGGGACAGAATATAGGGCTGCAGCTTTCCCTCCCCGTCCAGGAGCGGGAATTGCTGGGCAAATACATGGGTATGGATATCTCCGGGTTCCAGCCTGGCCAAAATGGCCGGATAGCTGCGTTCCGGCACTATGGGAATACTGTCCGCCATCACACATTTGCCGCACAGGGAAGCTGCCTCCCGCGCACCGTCAATGGATGCCCATGTTGGATGTGCGGAATCTTCATGCTCTGCTCTGTAATGTGCACTTTTGATTCCAACCACGATATCGGGCCATGTCTGCGCCACTGCTGCCGCAATTTTCGGGTTGATATCTTCCACTGCCTGTTCGGAAGCCGGATAGTGCATCCCCTTGGCCGCTATGTCTATAAACGCAAGTACACGCAGTTTGGTGACATCAATTACATTTTCCTTAAAATCCCCGAAATTCCGCCACCCACAGGTTCCGGCATCCACCGCCGTGGTCACTCCGCAGCGAAACATGTGTTCTTCCGCATTTGTTGTACGAAGCGAATCTTTCGCCGGATAAGGAAACATTGGGTATATATGGCAATGCAAATCAATCAGCCCGGGCGCAACGATACAGCCCTCCGCTTCTATTATCGTATCCGCATCTGACGCGATGCCCTGTCCGCGGGCAGCAATTTTCCCGTCTTTTACCGCTACGTCCTCTTCCTCTATCAGGCCTGTACAGGGATCGTACACCATACCGCCTTTTAGAACCAGGTCATAACTTGTCATCATTGTCCTCCTAATTTAGTCGCTGCGCGACGGCTCTTCAGTATAGAGGCCCTGCGCGACGCTCTTAAGTATAGAGGCCCTGCGCGACGCTCTTAAGTATAGAGGCCCTGCGGCGCCTTCGGGACACCTCTAAAGCGTAAAATCCTCACAGCGCTTTCTGTCCCGATATTTGTCCGAAAGTACAAATATCATCTCCACCTCCACCGGGATATTGTGGTTCGGCATATTCCGCGTTCCCATCACAGTCCGGGCATGCCGGCCTCGTTCCTGTAAAATTTCCATACAGGTATCCGAAAAGCCCTCCGCAACCTTTTCCGGATTTTCAAAGTCTCTGCCGCAATTTACCAGTGCCAGCGCACGCACCATATGCCGGATACAATCCAGGCTCCCGTAACGCTCCTGTACTGCGCGCAGCAATGTCTTCGCGCACTCCGCCGCTGCCTGATACCCCTCCTCCGGTGTCAGTTCCTCTCCAATCCGTCCTCTGTACAGCGGCTCATATGTATTGATATCCTCCGGTCCATGGCCGGAAACGTATACAATTCCCCCCGCCTCACGGATGGGAATCAATGGTTTATATTTTTGAAAACGCTGTACCGTCTCACAGCCGTTTTCCCAAATCCTATGTATGGTAGACATCTTTTTCTCCTGATTATCAGTCCCGCAATTGTTCCCCTGATTCTTTTCTCCGACAGAACAATCCTGTCCCAACTTCTATCTGCGTACTTTGATGATGGCGTCAACGCATACCGGCATATTACCTTCCAGCACATAGGCTCCCATGGCCGCACGGGCATGCTGGCCCCGGCGGCCGAATACTTCCACCATCAAATCCGAAAAGCCGTTCATCACCGGAGGCATATTGTAAAAATCACCTGCACTGTTTACCAGGCACAGGGCCTTCACAAAGTAATCCACCCTGTCCAGGCTGCCGATATATGCCTGTAAAGTACGCAGCATATTTAAACCGCACAGTCTGGCAGCTTTATACGCTGTCTCTTCATCTATCTCCGCACCTACGCGCCCCACATAGACAGGTTTCCCCTTCTCATCCACGGGATAATGTGCGGAAAAGTACAGCATATCGTCCGCAAATACCGCTTCCGCCGCTCCCTTCCCTCTCCAGTCGGTCTGCTGCAGCACAATACCCAGCTGCTCCATTCTTTTTTCGGTAGCTCCCATATTATCCTCCTGTCATCGTCCCACATGACGACCCTAAAGTTCTTTTCCCCGCTCCATGGCTCTGCCGCCTAAAGCTCTCTTCCCCGCCCCATGACTCCACCGTCTAAAGTCTCTCCGCCGCAACCCGCATCACCATTCATTTCTGTTTGAAGCCAGATACCCGGCAGTACATCGGAGCAGAGCGTTGCATACCTCCTCCACCTCTCCGGGCGTAAGCATCAACGGATTCAGAATGATGGTATTCTCCCGCTCGTCAGAGCCGATATACACCCCTTCCGCCTTCATTTCCTCACAAAGCCAGGCGGCGCTTCCGAAAGGCATTTCCCCCAACACTCTCGGGAAATCCTGTCCAACAGGTCCCTCTTCCTCCCGCCGGACCCGTGTAAAACCACATGTGTGCAGCGTCTGTTCAAACCGGATGCATGCGGCCAAAAGGCGATGCCGTTCTTCGTCCGTATCCCGGGCCATATAAACCTTTACCGCAGCATAGAGTCCGGCCATAGCCTCACGGGAGGCTTTGCAGCAGCCGCATACGCCGTCTGTGGGCGGACCCCAGCGCCGGCACCGCGCAATCCATTCCCGGCGTCCCAGAATCAGACCGGAATCCTGCGGCCCGCGCAGTGTTTTTCCCCCGCTGAAAATTACCATATCCGCTCCCATTTGTGTAAATCGCCACAGGTTTTCCGCCGGAGGGTTCTGCGCCGCCGCATCCACGATTACCGGCACTCCATGCGCATGGCCAATCTCCAGTACACGTTCCAGCGGCAGCGAGCCGTCCCGGCCATGATAAATGAAATAAGCAATTGCCGCCGTTTTTTCCGTTATGGCATTTGCCAGTTCCGCTTCGGAAGGCGGCATGCTTTCCTCTCCCAGGAAAACCAGCTTCGCCCCCGCAGCTTCAATACATTTATCATAAGGGTTATGCTGCGCGCGCTGGAGAATGATTTCCCTGCGGGTCCCGCTTTCCGGCAATGCGGGGTATGCCTCTTCCCTGTCCAGAGCCATACAGGCAGCCGCACATATCATCAGCCCGCCTGCCGCCCCGTTGGAGATATAGGCTCCCTCATTCTGCGTAAGCCCGGCGATGGCATCACCCGTCTTTTCCTGTACCTCTGCCAAATCCACCATACTGCCCGCAATCTCCGCCATTGCGCGCAGGCTTTCCTCCCCCATACAGCTGGCTCCGTATTTTGTAAATGTATCCTGTGCGTTGATATACCGCCGGATACCCAGTTCTTCAAAAATATCCATAGCTGTCAATCCTTTTTCAGAAACGGATTCTCATTTACCCATGATCGGTTTTTCCGCCCGTCCGAATGTTCCGAAAAGCTGGCAAATACATCAATGACTTCTGACGCATCCGCCTCTTCGCCGATTTCTGCCAATCCCCCATCCAACGGCAGCAGCTTTAAGGCCCTCCAGGCATTTTCCGCAGCCTTCCACAAGGGCAGATGGGCGGCACAGCAGGCATCGGTTACCGCATATCCCTCCTCCACCCAGCGCCGTTCCGCCGCGGCATACCTCTCCTCCAGCAGGTTGTCCACCGTCAGCCCGTCCGCCGCGCCTCCGTCATCCAGAAATGTACGCAGACAGTTAATGCATGCCGTCACACGGGGATGATAGTATCCCTGAATCAGCTCGTGGTAATCACGGCTGGGATAATCAATCAGATTGGGAATGGTCTTCGCAAAAGTAGTCCCCATATCCCTCATCCATCCGCGGAAATCTTCCGGCATACAGTCGGCACCGGAGACATCCGGGTCACAGGGACGTCCTCCGTAACGGCGGACTTTGGTTTCCACATAGGACTCCTCATCCTCCCCTGTCATCCGCTCCAGCTGTATCAGCAGCTGCTCCAGCAATGCGGCGTGCATTTCAAACGCCGGATGCAAATCTCCCTGCCATTCCCCCCGGTTCAGAAACAGTTCGAACAGACAGCGCAGATGCATGTTAAAATATTCCGTAATATACTGCCGCATCACATCAAACATATCTCGCCCCGCAAAGCGGTTTTTCTCCCCCTCCGGCAGGCCCCGCCATAGTCTGCATATACCGATCCAGAAGGCTTGCCACCTCATGCGATTCCCTTAACGGCACCAGACGGCGCTGGGGGCGCACCAGATAGCAACGCTTCTGATAGCGGGCATGTGAACTGTCCCTGTGGGAATAGACGGCCCTGTGCAGAAAACCAAGCGCCTTCACCCCGGTTTCCGCGGCACCCGCCCCATAACGCTGCAGCGCGGTTTTCCGTAAAAAACCCTCCAGTGTAACGTCCCCCGGATTCCATGCCAGTTGAAATAAGAGGTCAAAAAAATGCAGACTGAATCCGCACAGTTCGGTGCAGTTTCCGAATCCCTCTCCGCGTTTTACGACACTCCTGTCAGTTATTTCCCTGGCAGCTTCGATATGGCGTTCAAAGTCACCGTGCAGATGGTCATCTCCTCCAAATTCATTCAAAGGCTCCAGGATATAACGCGCCCGGCGCAGAGGGCCGTAATTCGCATCCCGATACATGGGTTCGCGGAAAGTACTGTCCGTCTCCTTCCTGTTTGGCCATAAATCCAGAAAATATACCTCCTCCGGCAGCGCGTCCACAAATCGCTCCATGACTCCCGGCATTGTCCAGATACAGGGCGGCGTGTTCGCCCTCACCCCCCAGCCGTCGAAGAAAAACCGGGCATCCGGAACTACCTCTCTTATGGCTTCATATGTATATTTTGCAAAATCCAGATTGATCCGGATAAAGTCTTCTATGTCTGTGGATATATGGTGCTCCGAGGGCGGGCATGCCGAAAAATGACGGCATGGACCGTAGGTCTCTATCCATGTCTCCACAAAAGTCTTCACAAAGGTTTTGTACAACGGTTCATCCGGATAAAGATAGGGTACCGTCTCTGCTTCGGCCTCATCATCCTTCACCCACTCACAGCCAAAGTACCTGGCGTCGGGATATACTCTGCGGAACTCCGGACTGGTTTCCTGGGGCATCATCTGCACCATGGTCTCGATTCCAAGGCTGCGGGCATATTCCGCAGTATTCCGGACCACCTCCATCCTGGCAATATCCCCCGGTGTAACAGGCTCTGTCTTTACCCCCATCTTCTGGAAAGTACGCTTGCGCACATAGGTATTCCAGCTGTAAAACCGATAAGAATTTATCTTGTTATGCGCATACATGTCCAGTTCCCGCCGGCGCTCTTCCGCATTCAGAAAGGCTCCGAAATTATACACCCACTGCCCCACCGTATGCCGGAACCGAAATGCCGAACGTTCTACCAATGTCAGATCCGGCAATTCCAGGTCCGGTTTTTGCATATAAGAATCCCCGTCATAATAAAATCCAACCCCAAACTGTTCCTGAAGCAGATGACATACACTGTAATGCACGGAGCGCTGATTTGAGCCGCCAAGCACCAGCACTTCTCCCCGCACCGCAATGGCAATGCAGTCATTTTCCGTCTCACTCTCTCCCGGCAGCACATGTTCCCGCTCCTCAAAAGCGCGAATCATCCCATGGGTAGCCGGCCTTCCAACCAGGATCCTGCCGCCCGGCAAGGAAGCCGCCTCCCTTTCCCGTGCAAGCAAAAGCCGCGCCCCGCTGATTTTCTGTATATACAGACACAGCTCCTGCGCCGCATGGGTCTCCAGCCAGGTTGCGTTTTCGCCCAATATGACACAACAGCATGCTGCCCCGTGCTCCGTAATTTTCATATGCAGTTCCTCCTCGTTTTCTTCACACTACCTTTTGTTGGTTCCTTTTTTCTGAAACCTTTTGCCGCTTCCTTTTTGCCGGCGCTTCTTTTCGTAAAGCTTGGGCGCTTCTTTTTACCGGCTCTTTTTTCTGAAAGCTTTGGCGCTTCTTTTTACCGGCGCTTCTTTTCGTAAAGCTTGGGCGCTTCTTTTTACCGGCTCTTTTTTCTG
>OFFG01000498.1_pt1 | contig 33195 bp, 28 predicted proteins | sample 1521331 | NCBI WGS metagenome assembly OFFG01 (sample SAMEA3504129, study PRJEB24116) | mouse gut metagenome | biome: mouse gut; feature: mouse-associated habitat; material: faeces | place: Denmark | collected 2011 | reverse complement strand
AATTTGTAATTGACTTAAAGTGTCCTATAATATATAATACTGTAAAATGAGAAAGGTATGGGCTTGAAATGACATTGCTTATTAAGAATGCCCAAGTATTTAAGGGCAATAAATTTGAAAAGTCAGATGTTCTAATAAAAGATTCAAAAATTCATACCCTTGGCACCTCCATTTCTTCTGATGGAGCAGATCGTGTTTTTAATTGTAAGGATAATTATTTTTTAATTCCGGGTTTTGTTGATGTACATGTTCATCTTCGAGAGCCCGGTTTTTCTTATAAAGAAACGATAAAAAGCGGCACTATGGCTGCAGCAAGGGCAGGCTATAATGCAGTTTGCCCTATGCCAAATCTTAATCCTGCACCTGATTCACCTGAAAATCTTAAAGTGCAAGCAGATATAATAGCAAGGGATGCTGTTATAGATGTTTTTCCGTTCGGAACAATCACCAAGGGCAGAATGGGTATAGGCGAATGTGTTGATTTCGCCGCAATGAAAAACGGTGTAATCGGCTTTTCGGATGACGGTACGGGTGTTCAGACCGACGAATTAATGGAACAGGCGATGACGCAGTGTGCAAGGTTGGACTGCATTATTTCAGCACATTGTGAGGTTAATGAATTACTTAAAGGCGGCTACATTCACGACGGAGAATACTGCAAGGCACATAATCATAAAGGTATTTGCAGTGAGAGTGAATGGGCTCAGATTGAAAGAGATTGCAAGCTGGCGGAAAAAACAGGCTGCCGTTATCACGTTTGCCATATTTCAACGAAGGAAAGTGTTGATATAATCAGAAAAGCTAAGGCAAGGGGAGTTAAGGTAACTTGTGAAACAGGTCCGCATTATCTTACTATGTGTGATAAAGATTTGCAGGAAGACGGCAGGTTTAAAATGAATCCGCCGCTCAGAAGCGAGGAGGACAAGCTTGCACTTATTGAGGGTGTTAAAGACGGCACGATTGATGTGATTGCAACCGACCACGCACCGCACAGTGCAGAGGAAAAGGCAAAGGGGCTGAAGGGCAGTGCAATGGGTGTTGTAGGCCTTGAAACCGCTTTTTCCGTGCTTTACACAAAGCTGGTTAAAACAGGTGTAATCACTCTTGAAAAGCTGATTGATATGATGTCCGTTAAACCGCGTGAAATATTCGGTATTGAGGGCGGCGAGATTAAAGAGGGTGCACCTGCTGATTTGTGTCTTTTAAATCTTGAAAAGGAATGGGTTGTTAATCCTGAAGACTTTGTTTCTGCGGGCAGGGCAACCCCGTTTAAGGATTGGAAATTACAGGGTGAAAATCTTTTAACTATATTGAGAGGAGAAATTGTTTATGAAGCCATATAACAAAAAAATTGTGCTTGAAAACGGATGTGAATTTTACGGCTATGCCTTTGGTTCGGATAAAGAAGCTGTTAACGAAATCGTTTTTAACACTTCAATGGTGGGTTATCAGGAAATTATTTCCGACCCCTCATATACTGACCAGATGGTTTGTATGACATATCCGCTTATCGGAAACTACGGAATGGCGGACGAGGATTATGAAACAAGAGTTCCCACAATGGGCGGACTGGTTGTAAGAGAATACAATGATTTACCGTCTAACTTCCGCTACACAAAAACTCTTTCAGAGGTGCTTGATGAATACGGTATTCCGGGCATAAGCGGAATTGATACAAGAAAAATTACAAGAATTATCCGTGATGAGGGAAGCCAGAAGGTTATTATCACTGATGCGTCAACCCCTTATGAGGAAGCTCTTGCAAAAGTAAGGGAATATGTAATTCCAACAGATATGGTAAGCCGTGTAAGCTGTAAAAAGCGTTGGTATTCAAGAACGCCTAATCATAAATATGATGTTGTTGCAATAGACTGCGGCATAAAAATGAATATTGTAAGAAAACTCAACGAGAAGGGCTGCAATGTAACAGTTGTGCCTTATAATACAACTGCCGAGGAAATTCTCAATATGAATCCGGACGGTCTTTTCCTTTCAAACGGACCGGGAAACCCGGAGGATGTTCAGCCTGTTATCAATGTGGTTAAAGCACTTAAGGGCAAGCTTCCTATTTTCGGAATCTGCCTTGGCCATCAGATGATTTCACTTGCACTTGGTGCAAAAACCTTTAAAATGAAGTTCGGTCACAGAGGCGGAAATCATCCTGTTATGAATATGGAAACAGGAAAAATTGAAATCACATCACAGAACCATTCATATGCGGTTGATGTAAATTCTCTTGAAGGTACAGAGCTTTCGCTTACCCATAAAAATCTGCTTGATGATACTGCAGAGGGTGTTGAAAGTGCAGAAAACAAGTTGTTCTCTGTTCAGTATCACCCTGAAAGTGCACCCGGTCCGCAGGACAGTGCATATCTTTTTGATAAGTTTATTTCTTTAATGGAAAAGGAGGCTGAGTAATATGCCAAAACGTACGGATATACATAAAATACTTGTTATCGGTTCAGGACCTATTGTTATAGGTCAGGCTGCTGAATTTGACTATTCGGGAACTCAGGCTTGCCTTTCCCTTCGTGAAGAGGGCTATGAGGTTGTTCTTATCAACTCCAACCCTGCAACGATAATGACGGATACGGATATTGCGGATAAGGTTTATATGGAGCCTTTAAATCTTGAATATGTTGCAAGAATTATCCGCCACGAGCGTCCTGATGCAATTCTGCCGTCACTCGGCGGGCAGACAGGTCTTAATCTTGCAGTTCAGCTCGCTAAAAAGGGTATTCTTGAGGAATGTGATGTTGAAATTCTCGGCACACGCTTTGAAGCAATTGAACGTGCTGAGGACAGAGAGCTGTTTAAGGATTTATGTGAAAAGCTCGGAGAGCCTGTTCTTCCGTCTGATATATGCAATACGCTTGAGGACGGCTTAAGAATTGCAGAGGAAATAGGCTATCCTGTAGTTCTTCGCCCTGCATTCACATTGGGCGGCACAGGCGGCGGCTTTGCAGATAATGAAGAGGAATGCCGTTTAATGCTTAAAAATGCTCTTGCATTATCGCCTGTTCACCAGGTACTTGTTGAAAAGAGCATTAAAGGCTATAAAGAAATTGAATATGAAGTAATGCGGGATGCAAATGACACGGCAATCACAATCTGTAATATGGAAAACATAGATCCTGTAGGTATTCATACAGGTGACTCGATTGTTGTATGTCCGTCGCAGACTCTTACCAACAAAGAATATCATATGCTTCGTGATTCAGCACTTCGTATAATCAGAGAGCTTAATATTGAGGGCGGCTGCAATGTTCAGTTTGCACTTGATCCGCATTCCTTCCAGTATTATCTTATTGAGGTTAACCCTCGTGTATCCCGTTCATCTGCGCTTGCATCAAAGGCTTCAGGTTATCCTATTGCAAGAGTTTCTGCAAAAATTGCAGTTGGTATGCACCTTGATGAAATTCAAATTGCAAACACTCCTGCATCATTTGAACCTACGCTTGACTATGTTGTATCAAAAATTGCAAGATTTCCTTTTGACAAATTTGCAGACGCAAACAACAGTCTTAATACACAGATGAAGGCAACGGGTGAGGTTATGGCTATCGGCAGAACCGTTGAGGAAAGTCTGCTTAAAGCTGTCCGTTCACTTGAAACAGGTGTTTGTCACCTTTATCTCAGCAAGTTTGATGATTATTCGGTTGATGAGCTTCTTGAGTATATCAAAATCGGCACGGATGACAGATTATATGCAATTGCACAGCTTATCCGCCTGAATACTGATTTGAACAGAATCTATAATGCAACCAAAATTGATATGTTTTTCATTGAAAAGTTCAAAAATATTGTTGAATTTGAAAATGTGTTAAAGGCAAATCCAAAGAACATTGAAGCTCTGAAGGATGCTAAAAAAATGGGTGTTTCCGATAAGTTTATCGGTAAGCTTTGGGGAATGAGTGAAGCTGAAATATTCCGGCTTCGTAAAGAAAATATCATTTTCCCTGTGTATAAAATGATAGATACCTGTGCATCCGAGTTTGATTCTTATGTTCCGTATTTCTATTCAACCTATGAAGAAGAAAATGAGAGTGTTATTTCAGATAAAAAGAAGATTATCGTTCTCGGTTCAGGTCCTATCCGCATAGGTCAGGGTGTTGAGTTTGACTATTCAACCGTTCACGCAATCTGGTCTATCCGTGATGCAGGCTACGAAGCAATTATAATAAATAACAACCCCGAAACGGTTTCAACTGATTACACAACCTCCGATAAGCTCTATTTTGAGCCGCTTACAGTGGAGGATGTAATGAATGTTATTGAGCTTGAAAAGCCTATGGGCATTGTTGTATCTCTCGGCGGTCAGACTGCAATTAACCTTGCCCCTCCGCTTGATGCACTCGGTGTGCCGATTATAGGCACGGATGTTGCAGCAATCGATAAGGCAGAAAACAGAGATTCATTTGAAAAGGTTATGACAGAGCTTGGAATTCCTCAGCCAAAGGGTCTTGCCGTAACAGATATAGAAGAGGGCGTTAAAGTTGCTGAAAATATAGGCTATCCTGTTCTTGTACGCCCCTCCTTTGTGCTTGGCGGAAGAGCAATGCAGATTGTTGCAAATGAAGAAAGCCTGCGTCATTATCTTCAGACTGCTGTTGAGGTGAATACAGAACAGCCTGTTCTTGTTGATAAATACATTATGGGTAAAGAGCTTGAGGTTGATGCAATTTGTGACGGTGAGGATGTATTTATTCCCGGAATTATGGAGCACGTTGAAAAAACAGGTGTTCACAGCGGTGACTCAATTTCCGTTTATCCAACCTTTGATGTATCTCAGCAGGTTAAGGATAAAATCATTGATTACACTGTTAAGCTTGGTAAGGCTATAGGCATAATCGGTTTATATAATATTCAGTTTATTGCAGATTCAAATGATGATGTTTTTGTGATAGAGGTTAACCCGCGTTCTTCAAGAACAGTTCCGTTCCTTTCAAAAGCAACATCTGTTCCTATGGCGCACATTGCTACACAGGTTATTTTAGGCCACAGCCTTAAAGAGCAGGGAATAACAGAGGTTTGCCCTGCAGAAAAGGAACGCTGGTATGTTAAGGCTCCTGCATTCTCTTTCTCAAAGCTTAAGGGAATGGATACCTATCTTTCACCTGAAATGAAGTCAACAGGTGAAGCAATCGGCTATGACAAATCACTTACAAGAGCGCTTTATAAAGCCATTCAGGCAAGTGGAATGAATGTTTCTAACTACGGTACAGTGCTTGTTACCATTGCAGATATGGACAAGCCGGCCGCACTTCCTCTTATTAAACGCTTTTATGATTTAGGCTTTAATATTGAAGCAACGGAGGGCACAGCTAATTTCCTTAAAACACAGGGAATACGCACAAGAGTACGTGCTAAGCTTACACTTGATGACAGTGATGAAATCTTAATGGCACTTCGTCAGGGTCATATTTCATATGTTATCAACACGATTGATGTCAGCCATGGCGACAGCCACTCGGACGGCTCTGAGATACGACGTGCCGCTGTTGAGAATAATGTTACAATGTTCACATCACTTGATACTGTTAAAGTTCTTCTTGATGTTCTTGAAGAAATAACACTCGGTGTATCAACAATTAATGCGGAGTAATTTATGTATAAGCAAGATATATATGAAATTTTAATCAATACACCTTTAACGAAAGATGTTTTTAAAATGGTTCTCCGGGGTGATACGCAGTATATTACTGCACCCGGGCAGTTTATAAATCTTAAATTAGAGGGCAAGTTTCTTCGCCGCCCAATATCTGTCTGTGATTATGATGATGAAGCAATCACCATTATTTATAAGGTTGTTGGCGAGGGAACTAAGCAGATGTCTGAAATGGCAGCAGGCGAAAAGGTGGACTGCATTACCGGTCTTGGCAACGGCTACGATATAAGCAAATCACAGAAACCGCTGGTTATCGGCGGCGGTGTAGGTGTTCCTCCTATGTACAATCTTACCAAATGCCTTATTGCTGACGGTCAGACACCAACAGTAATTCTTGGTTTCAACACGAAGGATGAGATTTTTTACGAAGAAGAATTCAAGGCTCTCGGTGCTGATGTGGTTATAACAACTGTTGACGGCTCATACGGAATAAAAGGCTTTGTTACTGACGGAATGCCTGCGGATTATGATTATTTTTATACCTGCGGTCCACTGCCTATGTTCAAGGCTGTAAATAATGCAGCAGAAACATCAGGTCAGTTCAGCTTTGAAGAAAGAATGGGCTGCGGCTTCGGTGCCTGCATGGGCTGCAGCTGCAAAACAAAATATGGCAATAAGCGTATATGCAAGGAAGGTCCTGTGCTTGTAAAGGAGGAGATTATATGGTAGATTTATCAGTAAATCTCTGTGGAATGCAGATGGATAATCCTGTTGTTCCTGCAAGCGGCACCTTCGGTTACGGCAAGGAATTTAAGGATTTTTATGATATAAATATTCTCGGCTCATTCTCTTTTAAAGGCACAACCAGGGATGCCCGCTTCGGCAATCCGACACCAAGAATTGCGGAATGTGAAGCAGGAATGATTAATGCAGTAGGTCTGCAGAACCCGGGTGTGCATCACGTAATTGAGCACGAGCTTCCGGAAATGAAGAAATACTTCGGCAAGAAAGTTATTGCGAATGTAAGCGGCTTTTCGGTTGATGATTATGCATATACCTGTGAGCTTCTTGATAAGCATGAGCAGGTTGGAATTCTTGAGGTCAATGTAAGCTGTCCGAATGTTCACGGCGGCGGAATGAGCTTCGGTACTCAGCCTGAATGTGCGGCCGAGGTAACCAAGGCAGTTAAGGCAGTTACAACAAAGCCGGTTATCATTAAACTTTCACCAAATGTAACGGATATTGTTTCAATAGCAAAGGCTTGTGAGGAAGCAGGGGCAGACGGTATTTGCCTTATCAATACAATGCTCGGAATGAGAATAGATTTAAAACGCAGAACACCCGTAATTGCAAATAAAATGGGCGGCTTCAGCGGAAATGCAATCTTTCCTGTTGCGGTAAGAATGGTTTATCAGGTTTCAAAAGCCTGCAGTATTCCTGTTATGGGCTGCGGAGGAGTTTCGTCGGCCAAGGATGTTATTGAGATGATGATGGCAGGTGCAACGGCAGTGCAGGTCGGTGCGGCAAATCTTGTTAATCCTTATGTATGCAAAGAAATTATAGAAGCATTGCCGAGCGAATGTGAAAGACTTGGCATTGAAAAAATAAGCGATATTATAGGAGTGGTAGAATAATGGGTAAAGACGTAATTATTGCCTGCGATTTCAGCAGTGCGAAGGACACCTTTGATTTCCTTGATAAGTTTACCGAGGAAAAGCCTTTTGTTAAAATCGGTATGGAGCTTTATTATGCAGAGGGTCCGTCAATTGTTAAGGAAATCAAAAAAAGAGGTCATAAAATTTTTCTTGATTTGAAGCTTCATGATATTCCGAATACGGTAAAAAAGGCAATGTCCGTTTTGTCTTCTCTTGACGTTGATATGACGAATCTTCACGCAGCAGGTACGGTTGATATGATGAAGGCTGCTGTTGAAGGGCTCACGAAGGAGGACGGCACACGCCCGATTCTTATTGCAGTAACGCAGCTTACCTCAACAAGTGAGGAAAGAATGCAGAAAGAGCTTCTTATCAACGCTTCTATCAATGATACCATTGTTAAATATGCTGAAAATGCAAAGGCAGCAGGGCTCGACGGTGTAGTATGCTCTCCGCTTGAAGCAGGAATGGTTAAGGATGCCTGCGGCAAAGCGTTTATGACTGTTACACCGGGAGTTCGTTTTGCAGACGGAGATGTGGGTGATCAGGTGAGAGTTACAACGCCCGAAAAGGCAAAGGAAATCGGCTCTGATTATATAGTGGTTGGCAGACCTGTAACACAGGCAGCAGATCCCGTTGCTGCTTACCGCCGCTGCTGTAAGGAATTTATTGGATAAGGAGAACTGAAATGGAAAGCTATAAAAGAGAATTTATAAAGTTTTTAGAGGGTGCAGGCGTTTTAAAATTCGGTGATTTCACTGCAAAAAGCGGAAGAAAAATACCTTATTTTATAAATGCGGGAGATATTAAAACAGGCAAGCAGATTCAAAAACTCGGCGAGTTTTATGCTAAGGCTTATTTTGAAAAGGTGGGCAATAAAAAGGCTGTGCTTTACGGACCTGCATACAAGGGCATTCCGATTGCTGTTTCAGTTGCAGTTGCTCTTGCAAAGCAGGGGCTTGATGTTCCTTTCTTCTTCAACAGAAAAGAAGAAAAAGACCACGGCGAGGGCGGTGTTTTTGTTGGTTACACGCCAAAGCAGGGTGAAGAAATTGTTATTGTTGAGGATGTTATAACTGCGGGCACCGCTATCAGGGAAAGTATGGCAATTCTCTCAAAATTAGAGGGCACAAAGGTTGCGGCAACCTTCGTTATGGTAGACCGTAAGGAAAAGGGTCAGACTGAAAAATCTGCAATGGCAGAGGTTGGAGAAGAATACGGCTTTCCTGTATATTCCGTTGTTGATGTTTATGATATTATTGAATATCTTGAAGAAGATGAAAGCAACCGTGAAAATGTTGAACGCATAAAGAAATATCTTGAAATCAACGGTGCCAAGGATTAATAAAGAGAGGAAGAAATAATGCGTCATTTATTGGACACAACAGATTTAACAGTTGAAGAAATAGACGAATTGATTGCGCTGGCAATGGATATTATTGCAGATAAGCAGAAGTATGCTCATATCTGTGACGGAAAAAAGCTTGCAACACTTTTCTTTGAGCCAAGCACAAGAACACGCCTTTCCTTTGAGGCGGCAATGATGGAACTTGGCGGCAATGTGCTCGGCTTTTCAGATGCATCATGCTCAAGTGCCTCCAAGGGTGAAACAGTGGGTGATACAATTAAAATCGTTTCCTGCTACGCAGATATTATTGCAATGCGTCATCCTATTGAGGGCGCACCTCGTGTTGCAACATATAAAAGTGATGTGCCTGTTATAAATGCGGGAGACGGCGGTCACAGCCATCCAACGCAGACTATGGCAGATTTGCTGACAATCTTCCGTGAAAAGGGCAGACTGAAAGATTTAACAATCGGTCTTTGCGGTGATTTGAAGTTCGGCAGAACAGTGCACAGCCTTATAAAAGCAATGTGCCGCTACAGCAATATTAAATTTGTGCTTATTGCACCGAAAGAGCTTTCCGTTCCCGATTATATCAAAACAGATTACCTTGAGGAAAAGGGAATGGAGTATATCGAAACAGAGAATATGGAAGAGGTTATGCCACAGCTTGATGTGCTTTATATGACAAGAATTCAGCGTGAACGCTTCTTCTCTGAGGATGAATACTTAAAGCATAAGGATGCCTTTATTTTAGATACGGATAAGCTTAAAACTGCAAAAGCGGATTTAACTATTATGCATCCGCTTCCAAGAGTTAATGAAATCACAACAGATGTTGATGATGATCCTAGAGCAAAATACTTTGAGCAGGCTTTAAACGGAAAATATATCCGTATGGCACTTATCATTACACTTCTTAAATGGGGAGGTGCTCTTTAATGAAAATTGATGAAATTGAAAACGGCATTGTGCTTGATCATATCAAGGCAGGCAATGGTATGCGTGTTTATGAAGCATTAAAGCTGAATACACTTTCCTGTCAGGTGGCAATTATTCAGAATGCCAAATCAGAAAAGCAGGGCATTAAGGATATAATAAAAATCAATGAGCTTATTGATTTAAACCTTGATGTGCTTGGTTATATTGATTCTGAAGTAACTGTTAATATCATCAGAAACGGCAAGGCAGAAAAGAAAAAGGTTGAATTGCCTGAACGAATTGTTAATGTAGTGAAATGCTCTAATCCAAGGTGCATTTCAAATGTTGAAAATATACCATATGAGTTTGAGTTAACAGATAATAAAGGTACCTACCGCTGCATTTACTGCGAAACGAAAGCGAATTGATAAAAAAACTCCCTTGTAAAAGGGAGTTTTTTTAGATATTTCAAGGAACGAAAATCTCGTTGTTCTGTTTTCAAATTAAAATTCTCTTTTCCTATATAAAATAATGGAAACAACAATTGATATGATAACCAGAATAACAGCAAGAAGAGCAAATAAAAACGCATCTGCCTGCGGAGTAAACTGCCCTTCAATGGCCGTTTCTCCGGTGCTGTTTCGCAGGTTTATTGCCGTAATTGTTGAAGCCATCAGTGCAATTACAATTAAGTTTATCAGCTTTCCTTTTAAATAACCGAATCGGAAATTAAGCGGTAAAACAATTGCCGGGGAAATAAATCCTACAAACAGCATTAAATATGCAAGGCTTGCCGTATTTTCAATGCTCATTCCCTTGGCATAGTGAAAAATCAGAGCTTCAATTATTATTGCAGGAATTGTAAATATAAATATTAAAATATATTTCTCAAGTACAATATGCTGCTTTTTTACAGGGATAATTGCTTCAAATTTGCTCCACTTGTATGCTTCGTCATATGCCATTGTAAAAATAGGAATTAATGAAATCATGGCAATGGAATAATATGAAAAATACATAGATGTGTTTTGAATTACGGATAAAGCAAAAAATATGGCCGCAACAAAGAAAAATCCCAAATTGTGTTTCTTTACAAGTATTAAATCCTTGATTAATAGGCCCTTCATTATCTGCACCCCCTGATCATATAAACAAATAAGTCCTCAAGATTTATCGGTGAAACATGCATATCAGAAGTGACGGCAAATTTCTTAATTACTGCATTCACTCCGTACTCTGTTTTGCGGATACTTAAAATATCAGATTTATCTGTTTTATTTATTCTGCTTTCATCACACTGAACAATGCAGTAATTATTTAAAAGCTCATCCTTTTCCTCACATAAAAGAAGTTGTCCTTTATGCATAAATGCAATATAATCGCAAAGCTTTTCAAGGTCACTCACAATGTGTGATGAAATTAATATTGAATGGTTTTCATCTCTTGTAAAATCATTGAAAATATCAAGAATTTCATCACGAACTACGGGATCCAAACCGCTTGTAGCTTCATCAAGAATAAGCAGCTTTGCTCCGTGTGAAAGAGCCGCGGCAATGTGAATTTTCATTTTCATTCCCTTGGAAAAGTTTTTTATTTTCTTGTTGGTTGGAATGCTGAAATTATTACAATAATGAAAGAACTCTTTTTCGTTCCAGCTTTTGTATATATTTTTTAAAACGGAATTTATTTCTTTTGCGTTGAAGCTTTCAGGTAATCCGTTTTCCTCCATAACAACGCCTATGTCCTCTTTAGAGCAGGCAGTATTGCTTTTTCCAAGCAGGTTTATTTCACCGCCCGATTTTTTTATCATATCAAGAATTATTTTGATTGTTGTGCTTTTTCCGGCACCGTTTTCACCAACAAGTCCCATAATACAACCGCTTGGCAGGGTAAGGGTTATGTTATCAAGCAAAAAGCCTTTATAGCTTTTAGTCAGATTTTTAATCTCAATTGCGTTCACTTCTATTCCTCCTCAAACAGAATATCAAGCATAGAAATAATGTCTTTTTTAGTGAGATTACAGAAAGCGGAAAGCTTCATAACCTCATCAAGGTGTGCTTCAATCTGACGCAGATTTTCTTCACGCAAAAGCTCTGTATTTTTAACTGCAACAAAGCTGCCTTTGCCCGGTGCTGTGTATATAAGGCCATTTCTTTCAAGCTCCTCATATGCACGCTTAGTGGTAATAACGCTTATGTGCAAATCCTTTGCAAGATTTCTGATAGACGGCAGGGGAGCGTCCTCCTCAAGGGTGCCGTTTATTATCTGTGCTTTTATTTGTGAGTAAATCTGGTCATAAATCGGAACACCGTTTTTATTGTTAATAAAAATTAACATATTTGTTCTCCTTTTATCCAGTTAACTGTATATAAACAGTATACACAGTATGAGCAGGTTTGTCAATACTAAATTTGAATCAATATGTATTGGAGATTTACATACACTCTAATAAAAGAAAAGCTCATCGAATTCGATGAGCTTTTTGCTATCCCTTTATCCTATCAGTAATCTTCTGTGCATTACCATAAATTTCTTCTGTATCAATGCCAACAAATTCGCCGTTTTCATAAAGAATTCTGCCGTTAATCATAGTCAGCTTAACATTTTCTTTTGAGCCGCTGTATACCATATTTTTCGTAATATTGTTAATCGGCTGCATATTCGGGCGGTTTAAATCAATAACAATTAAATCTGCTGTTTTGCCCACATCAATTGTATCGCAGTTATCAAGCCCCATACATTTTGCTCCGCCGACTGTTGCCATTTCAAGAATTTTATTCGCGTCTGTTGAAGCGGCATTCCTGTCATTGAGCTTCTGTGTTGCCGCAAGCAGATACATTTCACGGAACATATCAAGTGCGTTGTTGCTGCTCGGTCCGTCTGTTCCGATTGCAAGCTGAATATTCTTGTCAATCATTTTTGAAACAGGTGCAATTCCCGAAGCCAGTTTGCTGTTTGAGCCGGGATTGATTACTGCATAAACACCGTGCTTTTTGTAAATTTCAAGGTCATTGTCATTAACCCATACACTGTGGTATGCACCGCCGCCGTAATTGAATAAGCCGAGTTCATCAAACAGGACAGTAGGTGTTTTGCCGTAACGCTGAATGCATTCCTTAACCTCACTCTCGGTTTCCGAGGAATGCATAAATACAGGTGCTTTATACTTTTCGGCAAGTCCTGCAATACCCGACATAAGCTCTTTTGAGGTTGTATATTCAGCGTGAAAGCCTAATTTATAGCTTATCAATTCATCGTAGCTGTTGAATTTATTATAGTATTCCTCAAGGCTTTCAATATTTTCTTTAAAGTTGTTCAATCCGCAGGTCATAACCGTTCTGAAGCCGAAATCAACGCTTGCTCTTGCCATATCTTCAGGAAAATAATACATATCAAAGCAGGCGGTAATTCCGCTTGTTAAGTATTCAAGAAATGCAAGCTTTGAAAGGTGATAAATGTCCTCACCTGTGAGCTTTGCTTCCATAGGAAATATCATATCATAAAGCCATGGCTGCAGCGGCAAGTCGTCTGCAAGGCTTCTGGCAAAGGTCATTGCGGAATGCGTGTGTGCATTTTTAAATGAGGGCATAAGCAGATTGCCGTTTAGGTTAATCTCTCTGTCCGCCTTGCTGTTAGGGTTCTTTCCGACAAAAACGATTTTGCTGCCGTCAACCCACACCTCATCATCTGTGATTTTTATTCCGTTTTTAAAGGATAAAACCCTTCCGTTATAAAATCTTATCATTTAAGTAACTCCTTAAGATTTTTATCAAATGGCGGATAAACAATGCCTTTGTCCGTTATGATTGCGGTTATCAGGCTGTTGTCCGTAACATCAAATGCAGGGTTGAAGCACTTTGTCTGCGGCAGGGCAGTGGGCTTTTCGTAAAACATAGTTTTGATTTCATCGGCATCACGCTCTTCAATAACAATATCATCCCCTGTAGGTGTGCTGAAATCCACGGTTGAATACGGACCTAATACGTAAAAGGGTATACCGTAATGCTTTGCAAGAATTGCAGCACCGCTTGTGCCTATTTTGTTAGCCGTGTCGCCGTTTGCAGCAACTCTGTCACACCCAACAAGCACTGCATTTATAAGTCCCTTTTTCATAACAAGGCTTGCCATATTATCGCATATCAGGGTAACATCAGTTCCGCACTTTTCAAGCTCGTATGAAGTGAGCCTTGCACCCTGAAGCAGCGGTCTTGTTTCATCACAGAAAACGTGGAAATTGTAGCCTTTTTCCTTGCCTAAAATGAGAGGACCAAGCCCTGTGCCGTATTTTGACGTTGCAAGCTCGCCCGCATTGCAGTGTGTTAAAATGCCGTCACCGTCCTTAAGCAGTGATAAGCCGTATTCGCTGATTTTGCGGCACATTTCAATATCCTCATTATGTATTGCAATTGCTTCATCAATAGGGTTTTTGCCCTGTTCTGATGCATTCACAATTCGGGCAGTTGCCCAGGTTAAATTAACGGCGGTAGGTCTTGAAGAATCAAGATATTCCTTTGCTTTTTCTATGTTATTTCCATGGAAAAGGGCAAGTGAATATGCTGCAAAAATACCTATTGCGGGTGCACCTCTTACCCGCAGCAGCTTAATTGCATGATAACAGTCCTCAAGACTTTTCATTTCAAGGCAGACTTCCTCATTCGGAAGCCGGGTCTGGTCTAAAATATATAGTTTTCCGTTTTTGTATTCAATATTATTCATCGCAAAATCTCTCTATTGATTTCTTTATAAGTGTTTTAAACTGCGGTGCAACTCTGTCCGCGGTTTCCGTTACCTCCTCAGAGCTGATAGGTTTATCCATAATGCCGCAGGCAAGGTTTGTTATGCAGGAAATTCCGCAAACCTCAAAGCCGCAGTATTTAGCTGCCTGTGCCTCAATTGCGGTGCTCATACCCACTGCATCCGCACCTATGGCAGAGCACATTCTGATTTCAGCCTTTGTTTCAAACGCAGGACCTGTTAACTGCACATAAACGCCTTTTTTTATATCAATGCTGTTCTCCATTGCTGTTTTTGCAATGATTCTGTTCAGCCTTTTGCTGTAAACCTCACTCATATCGGGGAAACGAACACCGAGTGTATCGTCGTTTCTTCCGATAAGTGCAGAGGGGACAAAGCTTGAAATATGATCCTCAATAATCATAAAATCTCCTATTGAGAAATTCTTATTGATTCCTCCGCAGGCATTCGTTAAAAACAGTATTTTTGCACCCATTTTTCTAAGCAGATATATGGGATTTGTAACCTGCTTAGGTGAATATCCCTCGTATAAATGAATCCGCCCCTGCATGACGGCCGCTTTTGCTTTTCCTATGTAGCCGAAAACAAATCTGCCCTTGTGTGAAGGAGCAGTGGATACAGGAAAATCAGGAATATCACTGTAATTGATAGTTGTGACAATATCTATTTCATCTGCAAGTGCACCTAAGCCGGAGCCAAGTACAAGAGCAATTTCAGGTTCAAAATCAGTAACACTTCTTATATATTCAAGCTGTTTTTCAAGCATTGCAATCACCTCAGCTTCATTATAATGGTTTTTGTATTTTAAATCAATAAATTCTATTGCATTATATTGCTAATTTTGATATTATTAATTCGTGATATTTTCTTTATTCGGAGGAATAGTATGAAAAAGTTTATTTCAATTTTTTTGTGTGTAACCTTGCTTGCAGCTTCAGCACTGGCATTCAGCGGCTGCACAGGGGCAAAGGAGCTTAACTACAGTGTTGTGCTTATTACAGACGGCGGAACTGTTAATGATGGTGCTTACAATGAGAGTGCATGGAAAGGTGTTTCCGAGTATGCAGAGGAAGCAGGGTTGACCTATCGTTATTATCAGCCTGTTCTTGAAGATGACAAGCTCAATAATGATACGGTTTTAAGCTACATAGACCTTGCTGTTCAGTCAGGTGCACAATATATTGTTATGCCAACCTCTGCTCTTGAGGTTGCAGCTTATGAGGGTGCACAGAAGCATAATGATGTAAAATTTATTCTTGTAGACGGCATGCCTCACACTGCGGAAAGTGACGAAGCAGTGCGTGCAGACAATCTTATGTGCGTTACCTTTGATGAGCTTCAGAGCGGTTTTCTTGCAGGCTATAATGCTGTAGTTGCAGGAAATACAAAGCTTGGTTATTTCGGTGAATATTACAGTGATGCTTCAAGAAAATACGGTGCCGGCTTTGTTCAGGGTGCTGCTTATGCCGCAGATCAGCTTGGAATCCCTGCAACAATGAAATATGCAGATTATGATTCACCTGTTCTTGATTACAATTATTCATTCACAATCACTGCAAACTATGCAAAGATAGAGGATATAGACGAAAAGGTATTCAAAATCAATGTTGTAAATGGTATCGGCTCGGGTACATATACCGAAGGTTCAAATGTAACACTTATTGCCGATCCTGCTCCTGAGGATAAGGTGTTTGACCACTGGGAGGTTAAAAGCGATACAGACGGTGTTAAGGACAGTAAGGTGAATCTTTCAACCAAGAGCAAAACAACAACAAATCTTCTTGTTGAGAAGTGCGATGCAACCATTACTGCGGTTTATAAGGATGCTGAAAATGCAACATTTCCTTTAACCATTATGAATAACACAAATACAGAGCCTTATTCAACACAGTATCTTGCAGTTGGAGATTATGAAATTACTGCTCCTGCCGCTGAATCAGGTATGGTGTTTGACCATTGGGAAATCAAGGATTACGATAGTCCTGAACTTGTACTTGATGATGTAAACAGTAAAAACACATGGGTACATACCGGTAAAGATTTATTAACATTAATTCCTGTTTATGCTAAAAGCACGGTTCCTACCTTTGATGTTACAGTTATAACAGGTGAGGGCGGAAACGGCGAATCAACAGGCTCAGGTTCATATGTAACAGGTGATAATGTTTCTGTTTCGGCAGCCGTTCCGCAGGATGGTTATATTTTCACACACTGGTCTAATGCGGATACATACGGCTATGGTGCGGGTATTTCAATGGCGAATGAATACTATCCGAATACTTCATTTTCAATGGTAAACCGTTATCAGTCCGTTGTTGAAACAATGTATGATGAGGGTGTTTCCATCATCTATGCAGGCGGAAATAATGAATGCAATGTTGTTTCGGATGCAACATGGAATTACAGCTACCTTAAAGAGGCAATCGGTTCTGAAAACTGGCAGGCAGACTGGACGCATTATTATTCAACCACTACTAAAGATTACGGTGCGGCAATCAAGCTTTGCCTTGCAGAGTTTGCAGGCGGCACAACGCTTGTTGGTGACTGTGCAAATAACTGTATTGCAATGACCTATGTTGCAGAGGAGAACACTGATAGCTATGATGCGGTTTATGAAGCACTCGGCAAAGGAGAACTCAATCCTGCTGTTTTGGCAGACGATGAGGATGTAACCGCAGTTTTGAATTCCAACTGCTTAACTCTTGATTATTGGGTTGTTGAAGAATAATATATAAGTAATAAAACTAAAAAAGACTTGAACTTATGTTCAAGTCTTTTTTCATACTGTAGGGGACGATGGTCACATCGTCCCCGTTTTCTTTAACATTAATATTTAATTTCACCCTTGAAAACAAGATTGCAGTCGCCTGAAAGGGTAACACATTCATCTGTGTAATTAACAATTAAATCGCCGCCGCGAAGCTTAACCGTTATATCCTCTCCCTTGGCACATAAGCCGTTTTCAACTGCCGCAACAACTGCTGCACATGCACCCGTTCCGCATGCCTGTGTTTCGCCGTTGCCTCGTTCCCACACTCTCATTTTAAGTGTGCGGCTATTAACAACTCTAACAAACTCCGTGTTAATTCTTTCGGGGAAAAGCTCGTGAGTTTCAAACTTCGGTCCTATTGTTTCAATATTAACCTTATCCACATTGTCAACAAAAACAACACAGTGCGGATTTCCCACCGAAAGGCAGGTTATATAGCAATCCTTGTCTGCAACTGTTATTCTGTGGTTAATAACACGGCTTTCATTGATGTTAACAGGAATTTTTGCCGGATCAAGTTCTGCCTTGCCCATATTAACGGTAACGGAGGATACCTTGCCGCTACGTGTGAAAAGCTGAAGCTCTTTAATACCGCTTGCGGTTTCAATGGTCATATTATCTTTTTTAACCATATCGTTATCATAAAGATATTTTCCAAGGCAGCGGATTGAATTTCCTGCCATTTTGCCTTCAGAGCCGTCTATATTGAAAATTCTCATTTTAGCATCAGCAATATCTGATTCCTCAATCAGTACAATGCCGTCACCGCCGATACCTTTATGTCTGTCCGAAAATTCAATAGCAAAGCTTTCGGGGCAGGTGATAATGCCGCATTGATTGTTGAAGAAAATGTAGTCATCACCCGTGCCGTGCATTTTGCTGAACTTAAGAGTACCCTTGCTTTCACGCATATCGTTTATATCAACAAGCTCTGTGTTAGTCTGATTATATCTGCTTGCAATAATATCTGCAAGTGCATTTGCAGTGTCAAGTGATGTAATCGTTGCAATTCCAAGCTGATTTGCTCTGTTAAACAGCTTAATGTAATCTGCAATGCTCTTTTTGTCACTCTTGCCTGTGTAAACGATGTAATCAAGCTTTCCGCTTTCAACAAGCTCCATAATGGAATTGTCTTCCCTCAGCTTGTTAACAACATTAACATCTATTCCAAGGCTTTCTATAGCCTTGGCGGTTTCGGGTGTTGCCCATATCTGCACACCGATATCGTCAAGCTTCTTGGCAAGGGTAACAATTTCATATCTGTCCTGCTTCGTAACCGTAATCAAAACGCCGTGCTTTTCACGTTTGTGGAAATCAACCTTGAAGCCTGCTGAAACAAGTCCTTTAAAGAGTGCTTCATTCAGATTTTTACCTACGCCGAGTACCTCGCCCGTAGATTTCATTTCGGGTCCAAGCTTGCTGTTTACATCATTGAGCTTTTCAAAGCTGAAAACAGGAACTTTAACAGCATAATATGGAGGTGTTTTGTATAATCCTGTGCCGTATCCGAGCTCGGCAAGAGTTGAACCAACCATTATCTTCGTTGCAAGCTCAACCATAGGCACGCCTGTGACTTTACTGATGTACGGAATCGTTCTTGAAGCACGAGGGTTAACCTCAATAACATAAAGCTCATTCTGATATATAAGATACTGAATATTTATAAGTCCCTTTGTTTTTAGGGATAATGCCAGCTCTTCGGAAACATCACAGATTTTTGCAAGCATTTTATCCTGAATGTTGTAAGGCGGATAAACTGCAATTGAGTCACCGCTGTGAACACCTGCACGCTCAATATGCTCCATAATTCCGGGAATAAGAACATCCCTGCCGTCTGAAATACAGTCTACCTCAAGCTCTGTGCCCATCATATATTTGTCTACAAGCACGGGATTTTCAATGCCCTGTGCAAGAATAATATCCATATACTGCTTAACATCATCATCTGTGTAGGCAATGGTCATATTCTGACCGCCGATAACATAGCTTGGACGGAGCAGAACAGGATAGGTGAGTGCGTTTGCAGCGGAAAGGGCTTCATCAAGGGTCATAACAGAAGAACCCTTAGGTCTGAATATGCCGAAGCTTTCAAGCAAAGCGTCAAAGCGTTCTCTGTCCTCCGCAATATCAATGCTTTCAGCAGATGTGCCCAGGATTTTTACCTTGTGATCGTCAAGATATTTTGTAAGTTTGATGGCAGTCTGACCGCCGAAGGCAACAACAACACCAATCGGTTTTTCAACCTTAATGATGTTCATAACATCCTCAGGTGTAAGCGGCTCAAAATAAAGCCTGTCACCAGTGTCAAAATCCGTTGAAACCGTTTCGGGATTGTTGTTGACCAAAATAACCTCATAGCCAAGCTCTTTTAAAGTCCATACACAGTGAACAGAGGAGTAGTCAAACTCAATTCCCTGACCTATGCGGATAGGTCCTGAGCCTAAAACAATTATTCTTTCTTTTTCAGAGCGGTTTAATTCTCTGCTTTCGCAGGCGGTGTCATACGTAGAATAGAAGTATGGTGTTTCAGCGGCAAATTCCGCGCCGCAGGTATCAACCATTTTGTAAACCGCATCTCTGTGAAAGGCAAGTGAGCAGCCGCTTATTTTTTCAAGGGCTTCATCGGTATAGCCGAATTTCTTGCCTTTTATATATGCATCCTTGCCGATAGGTTTATTTTTAATCTGTCTTTCATAGTCGGCAAGATTTTTAAGCTTGTATAAGAACCACTTGTCAATCTTGGTAATACCGTGGATTTTTTCGGGAGTAATACCGCTTTTCAAAGCACGGAAAACGCTGAATAAGCGTAAATCATCCTGATTGTGAAGTGTTTCAATTATATCTGTTCCTTCAAGTGCTTTGCTGTTAAGCGTATCAAGACCGATTTCCGCACCGCGAACAGCCTTCATAATAGCCATTTCAAAGGACGGAGCAATGCTCATAACCTCGCCTGTGGCTTTCATTTGCGTGCCGAGCTTTCTTGAAGCGTTAACAAACTTGTCAAACGGCCATTTCGGAAGCTTAACAACAACGTAGTCAAGGGTAGGCTCAAAGCAGGCACAGGTTTTTCCCGTAACATCATTTTTGATTTCATCAAGTGTGTATCCCAATGCAATTTTAGTTGTTACCTTTGCAATAGGGTAGCCTGTTGCCTTTGAAGCAAGTGCAGATGAACGTGAAACACGAGGATTAACCTCAATAACACTGTATTCAAAGCTGTCCGGATTTAAGGCAAACTGGCAGTTGCATCCGCCCTCAATGCCAAGCTCTGTAATAATATCAAGCGAAGCTGAACGCAGCATCTGATATTCCTTGTCACCAAGTGTAACGGCAGGGGCAATAACAATACTGTCGCCCGTATGAACGCCAACAGGGTCAAAGTTTTCCATAGAGCAAACGGCTATAACGTTTCCGACACTGTCACGCATTACCTCAAACTCAATTTCTTTCCAGCCTGCAATGTATTTTTCAACAAGTACCTGTGTGATCGGGGAAAGCATTAAGCCACGCTTTGCAATCTCCTCAAGCTCCTTTTCGTTGTATGCAACACCGCCGCCGGCACCGCCAAGAGTGAAAGCAGGGCGGATAATAACAGGGTAGCCGATTTCATCGGCAATTGCTCTTGAACGCTCTAAATCATTTGCAATATCACTCGGAACAACAGGCTGATTGATTTTCAGCATTGTATCGCGGAACATCTGTCTGTCCTCAGCCTTATCTATAGCCTCTGCATCTGTTCCGAGCAGACGAACACCCATTTTGTCGAGGTAGCCGTCCTTTGCAAGCTGCATGGAAATTGTAAGTCCTGTCTGACCGCCAAGGCCGCCTAAAATACTGTCGGGACGTTCTTTTTCAATGATTCTTTTAACTGTTTCCACAGTTAAAGGCTCAAGGTAAATATGGTCTGCAAGTGCCTTGTCCGTCATTATGGTTGCAGGGTTGGAGTTTACAAGCACAACCTCAATGCCTTCGTCCTTGAGCACTCGGCACGCCTGAGCACCTGCATAGTCAAACTCAGCTGCCTGACCGATAACGATAGGACCTGAGCCTATAACAAGTACCTTTTTAATGTCTTTATTAAGAGGCATTATTTGTTACCTCCCATCATATCAATAAATTTATCAAATAAAAACCTTGTATCATGCGGACCGCTGCATGCTTCCGGATGAAACTGAACAGAAAAGGCATTTTTTTCAGGATAGACTACACCTTCGTTTGTTCCGTCATTTGCATTAACATAGCTGATCACTCCGCCGCATTTTTCAATCTCTTCATTAACAACAGCATACCCGTGATTTTGTGATGATATATAAGTTCGGCCTGTTTCAAGATTTTTAACAGGCTGATTAACACCGCGGTGACCGTATTTCAGCTTAACTGTTTTTGCTCCCATTGCAAGAGCAAGAAGCTGATGACCAAGGCAGATTCCGAAAATCGGCTTTTTTCCGATAAGCTTTTTAAGCTCTTCAATGCATTCGGTATTGTCACTCGGATCTCCGGGTCCGTTTGAAAGCATAATGCCGTCCGGGTTAAGATTTAAAATGTCCTCTGCCTTTGTATTGTAGGGCACAATTGCAACATTGCAGCCGCGTTTTGCAAGCTCGTTGGGAATATTGTCCTTTTTTCCGTAGTCAAGCAAAACAACATTATGCTTGTGGTTTTCCCCGGGAATAAGGCACGGCTTATCAACAGATGTTGACTTAACGGCATCTGTGATGACATATTCCTTGAGTTTATCATAATCAACATCATTAGGGTTAGAGCATATAACGGCATTCATAACGCCGCTTTCTCTGATTATTTTTGTGATTTCTCGTGTGTCAACATCATAAACACCTATAATGCCGTTTTCTTTAAGAAATTCTTCAAGAGATTCATTGCACCTGAAGTTAGACGGATTATCGCACTTTTCTCTTACAATATAGGCGGAAACATATGATTTCTTACTCTCCATATCATCGGTTATAAAGCCGTAGTTTCCTATAAGAGGGAAGGTCTGCATAACAATCTGCCCATAATAGCTTGGGTCTGTAAGCGTTTCAATATAGCCGCACATACCTGTTGTAAAAACAAGCTCGCCTGTTATATTACCGCCTGCACCGAAACGCTTGCCCTCAAAAATATGACCGTCTGCAAGGCATATATATACTTTTTCGTTTTCCATATTCTTCTTATCCTAAAAGTTTAACTAAAACTGCTTTCTGAGCGTGAAGTCTGTTTTCTGCTTCGTCAAATATTTCGTCTGCGTGCTCTTCAAATACCTTAGCGGTAATTTCTTCTTCTCTGTGTGCAGGCAGGCAATGAAGCACCATAGCACCGTCATTTGCAGCATTCATAACGGAATCGTTAATCTGATAATCCTTAAATATCTTTTCACGCTCTGCCTTTTCTTCTTCCTGACCCATTGAAGCCCATACATCCGTGTAAAGCACATCTGCATCCTTTGCGCATTCAAGAATATCTGATGAGCAGGTGAATTTTCCGTTTTCAGATGCCCATTTCATAATTTCAGCATCAGGCTTGTATTCATCTGGGCAGGCAACAGCACATTCCATACCCATTTTGATTGCACCGACAATAAGGCTGTTTGCCATATTGTTGCCGTCACCTACAAAGCAGAATTTAAGTCCGTCAAAGGATTTTTTATGCTCACGGATAGTCATTAAATCTGCCAGCACCTGGCAAGGATGACAGTAATCGGTAAGACCGTTGATAATCGGAATAGAGCCGTACTCAGCAAGATCCTCAACTTCCTTTTGCTCGAAGGTTCTGATCATAATACCGTCAAGGTAACGGGAAAGAACTCTTGCGGTATCCTCAACAGGCTCGCCTCTGCCAATCTGCAAATCACGGTTGGAGAGGAAAAGTGCCTGACCGCCGAGCTGATACATACCTGTTTCAAAGGAAACTCTTGTTCTTGTTGAGCTTTTCTGAAAAATCATTCCAAGCGTTTTACCCTTTAAAAGGTGGTGCTCAATACCGTGCTTTGTTTCATATTTAAGCTGATCTGCAAGATTTAAAATATCAAGAATATCGTGTTCGCTTAAATCCTGTAATTTTAATAAATGCTTCATTTTTCAATTACCTCTTTCAGTATATTTAGTCCTTTATCTATTTCATTATAGCTTATATTAAGTGCGGGTAAAAGTCTTATTTTTGTTTTTGCAGTAAGGACCAAAAGTCCTTTTTCAAGACAAGCATTTGCAATTTCTTTTGCGTTCTTTTCAGTTTCAATGCCAAGCATTAATCCCATTCCGCTTATACTTTTGACTCCGTTTACATTTTTAAGAAAATTCTTTATGTATTTGCTTTTTTCATTCACGTTCTTCAAAAATTCATCATCAATTCGTTTAACAATGCTCACTGCACCTGCCGCTGCAATCGGATTTCCGCCGAAGGTTGAGCCGTGTGAGCCGGGTGTAACAGTATCATTCAGCTTATCTCCGAAAAGAACTGCTCCCATAGGCAAACCGCCTGCAATGCCTTTTGCCGTGCTTACAATATCGGGTTTTATACCGAAATTCATATAAGCAAAGTATTTGCCCGTTCTGCCGTTGCCTGTCTGTACCTCGTCAACAACCATAAGAATATCTTTTTCTTTTGCAATTTCTTCAATTGCCTTAACAAACTCTTTGTTAAGGTTGAGTACTCCGCCTTCACCCTGAACACATTCAAACATAATGGCACAAACATCATCCGTTGCCATTTTTTTGAGTGTGTCAACATCGTTTGCAGGGCAGTATTTAAAGCCCTCTGTAAACGGTGCAAAGCTTGTGTGGAAAGAGTCCTGACCTGTTGCGGCAAGCGTTGTTATTGTTCTGCCGTGAAAGGAATTCACAAGAGTTATGATTGTACTTCTTCCTTCGCCGTATTTGTCAAAGCTGTATTTTCTTGCAAATTTTATTGCGCCCTCGTTAGCTTCGGCACCGCTGTTGGAGAAAAACACCTTTTTCATTCCTGTTTTCTCGCAAAGCAGTTGTGCAAGCTCGGCACAGGGGGCGGTGTAGTAAAGGTTTGATACATGCTGCAATTTGTTAAGCTGGTTTATAACAGCGTTTTTCCATTCATCATCTGCAATTCCGAAAGCCGTTACGCCGATTCCGGAGCCGAAATCTATGTATTCTTTTCCGTTTTCATCATATAAGGTTGAGCCTTTTCCCGAAACAAGCTCAACATCAAATCTGCCGTAGGTTGCAGATATATATTTTTTATCAATTTCTTTTGTAGTCATTTTATCACCTGCTTCTGAACATAGTTCCCATACCCTCATCGGTAAGCAGCTCCATAAGAATGGAGTGAGGAACTCTGCCGTCTATAATAAATGCTTTTTTTACGCCCTCTCGCAAAGCATTTGTCATTGAATCAATTTTAGGTATCATTCCGCCGCCTATAACGCCGTCTGCAATAAGGGCAGGCACATCTGAAATAAATACCTTATGAATAAGGGTGCTTTCATCATTCTTATCTCTTAACAAACCCACAACATCGGTCATTGATACAAGCGTTTCTGCCTTCAAAGCGCCTGCAACAGATGCCGCAACCGTATCTGCATTGATGTTGTAGCAGTTTCCGTTTTCATCATAGCCGATAGTAGAAATAACAGGAATAAAATTGTTTGCAAGCACTTCGTTTACAACATCCATATTCATTCCTGTTATCTCACCGACATAGCCGTGCTTATCATCAAGCGGCTTGCATTTTATCATATTGCCGTCCATACCCGAAAGACCTATTGCATGACCTCCGAGATTACCTATCTGGCAAACCAAATCCTTGTTAACCTTGCCTGCAAGTACCATCTGCACAACATTTGCTGTTTCCTTTGTTGTAACTCTGAGTCCGTCAACAAACTCACTTTGAATTTTCATAGCATTAAGCGCTTTGTTAATTTCAGGGCCGCCGCCGTGAACCAGCACAACCTTGATTCCAACAGTTGAAAGAAGAACCAAATCTCTCATAACAGCTTCTTTCAATTCTTCATTTATCATTGCATTTCCGCCGTATTTAACAACAACAATCTTCCGACGGTATGCCTGAATGTGCGGCAGTGCGTGTGCAATAACATCCGCCTTCATTGCATTTGTAATATCCATTTTGTATCTCCTTATGTTTTATCGGTAATCAAGAGTTTATTAAGTTCTGTAATCCCCGTTAATCTTTACAAAGTTATAAGTATACCTCACTCAGTATCGGAAGGTGCACTGCACCTTTCTCCCAAATTTTTGCGGCTATGCCTTAAAATTTGGACACTCGTTTGTGATTTAACTTTAGAGTCTGTTCGTTTAATAACATTTATTAAGTTCTATAATCTCCGTTAATCTTTACATATTCATAAGTTAAATCACAACCCCAAGCCGTAGCATTTTCATTGCCCTGATTGAGATTGACAAGCACCTGAATTTCATCACTTGAAAGTACGCTTGCTGCGGTTTCTTCGCTGAATTCAACGCCCGCACCGTTTCTGCAAACAGCAACAGTACCGAATTCACTTTTCAAATCAACATCAACCTTTGTAATGTCAAACTCTGCATCTGCATAGCCAATTGCACAAAGAACTCTGCCCCAGTTTGCATCCTCACCGAATATTGCACATTTGAAAAGGGTAGAGCCGATAACTGCTTTAGCAATAGTAATAGCATCATCTTTGCTTGGGCAGCCTGTGCAGATGCATTCAAGAAGCTTGCTTGCACCTTCACCGTCTTTGGCAAGCATTCTTGTAAGATTAGCCATAACCTCATAAAGTGCTGTTTTAAAGATTTCAAAATCATTATTACAAGCTGTTATTTCAGTATTTCCCGCCATCCCGTTAGCCATTAAGGAAACCATATCGTTTGTTGATGTATCGCCGTCAATGGAAAGGCAGTTGTATGTTACTTTAACAATTTCATCAAGTGCCTTTTGAAGCATTTCTGCTGAAATAGCAGTGTCTGTAGTTATAAAATTAAGCGTTGTTGCCATATTCGGGTGAATCATTCCTGAGCCCTTAGCCATTCCTCCAAGGCGGCAAATTTTACCGTCAATTTCAAATTCTACAGCATATTCCTTTCTTATTGTATCTGTTGTCATTATAGCAGTTGCAGCAGCCTCGTTGCCGTTATAAGAAAGACCTTTAACAAGGCTTGAGATACCGTTTTCAATTGGCTCAATCGGAAGAATCTGTCCTATAACACCTGTTGAAGCCACAATAACATCTTCCGTTCTAATGCCAAGCTCGTTTGCGGCAAGCTCACACATTCTCAATGCTTTTTCTTCGCCGTCTGCATTGCAGGTGTTGGCATTTTTTGAATTAACAATAACGGCTCTTGATTTTCCGTTTGTTTTATTAAGATTACTCTTAGTAACGATAATCGGAGCACCTTTCACCTTGTTTGTAGTGTAAACTGCGGCAGTGCTGCATATTTCGTCACTTAAAATCATACCTAAATCATTTTTGTGCGGTTTATTCGGATTTTGGTTATCTATACTCGGCTTTTTTATACCGCAGTAAATTCCGCCTGCTTTAAAGCCCTTTGCGGCACAAACACCGCCGTTAACAACTTTCATATTTTATTCTCCTATTACAAGTGATTTTGTTTCTTCAATTCCAAGGCTTAAATTCATACATTGAATAGCCGCACCTGATGCGCCTTTTCCTAGATTGTCAAAGCGGGATGTGATAACAATTCTGTCATCATTTCCGTTAACCTCAATTTCCATATCATCTCTGCCTTCAAAATTATTGGAACCAATCATATTTTCAGTAAAGCCGACAGATCGCACCTTAACAATTTCCTTGCCCTCGTAATGCTCCGCAAGAATATCTCTTACATCATTTAATGAATACTTTCTATTCATCATATTTGTGAAAAGGGGAATGCTTACAACCATTCCGCACTTATAATCGCAAATCATCGGTGAAAAAATCGGTGTCTGTGCTAATCCGCTGATTGCAGCCATTTCTTTAAGATGTTTGTGGTTCTGTGTTAAAGCGTATTGCCTTGGGCTGTTCAGCTCGGTATCCCTGTTCGGGTCTTCATACTGAGCAATTGCCTTGTTGCCTGCACCGCTGTAGCCCGAAACTGCAAAGCAGGTGATAGGGAAGTTGCTGTCTATAACACCGTTTTTAACAAGCGGAGCAACAATCGAATTAAATCCGCTTGCATAGCAGCCCGGGTTTGCAATGAACTGATTTGCTTCAATTTTGTTTTTTAGTTCGGCTGAAAGCTCCGGAAAGCCGTATGCCCATAATGGGTTTGTTCTGTGAGCGGTAGACGCATCAATAATCTTTGTTTTTTTGTTATCCCTGTCAAGCAGTGCAACGGCTTCAATTGCGGCAGCATCGGGAAGACAAAGAAAAGTAATATCAGATTCATTAATGAATTTTCTAATTTCATTATTGTCTTTTCTTTTGTCATCGTCTATAACAAGCAGCTCTATATCATCTCTGCTGAGCAGACGGTCTTTAATTCTTAAACCTGTTGTGCCTGCCTGTCCGTCAATGAATACTTTTGTCATTTTTATGCATAAACTCCTAAACTAATGATTTAATATTATTATTTATTATACACTTACATAATTTATTGTCAATAGAAAACGGTAAAAACATTATAAATATACATATAAATGAATAAATATTCAGTAAAGTAAATTGCCTTTTATGCACTTTACAGACTATATTAAAAGAGAAAAAAATTACCCATATAAAAATTTTTTCTTGACTTTTTCTAAAACTTGTATAATCTGTTAGCTTGTCCCTTAATTAAGTGATGTAAAGGAGTTGTTTCAGATTACAGATAATATCATCGTTGCAATCATCGCAATGATAGGAACATGTGCCGGTTCATTCGGCGGAATAATAACAGCCTCAAAGCTTACAACTTTCAGACTTGAAAAGCTTGAAGAAAAGGTTGATAAGCACAATAGATTCGCCGAAAGAATGCCCGTGCTTGAAGAACAAATCAAGGTGGTAAATCATAGAATAGAAGACCTTGAAAATAAGGTAGGATAGGAGTGTTTTTTATGAAAACAAGATTAAAAAGCCCTGTAGTTTGGCTTGCGGTATTGGCTCAGATTTGTGTAATTATTACACTTTTTGTGCCTGATATTGAAAACACGGTAAAAACAGTGGGAATGTGTATAATTGAGATTTTAACGCTGTTTGGTATATTGAATAATCCCACAGACGGCAAAAATTTTTAGCAGGTGATTTTATGAATTTGAATGAATTTTTTTCATCTTTAAACGGCAGGTTTATAGATGTAGACGGTGCAGGAAGTGCTACAAACAAAAATCAGTGCGTTGATTTGGTTAAGGCATACTGCAACAGAGTTTTCGGTGTTCCGCTTGCTTCAATGAACGGTTATGGTGATGCATGGGAGTATTATGATAATTTCTCTAAAAAAACGTCATTAACACCGTATTTCACCAAAATTGCATACACAAAGGGTATGCAGTTCAAGGCCGGAGATATTGTAGCATGGAATAAAAGTATAAATAAAGCCGGTGCCGGTCATATTGCTGTAGCAACAGGTAAGTATACAAGTACAACTGTTGAAACCTTTGACCAGAATTTCCCGTCAGGAAGTCCTTGTAAGTATGTAACTCATAATTATAATCTGATTAATGGTGTTCTTCGTCCTAAGGATCAGAGTAAGGTAACAGGCGGAGCTTCATCATCGGATAAACCCCTTGCCGGAACGGGAGCATATCCTGCTCCTGCAGTATGGAATAACGGCTCTACAAAAGAGGCTGTGTACTATGAAAGCACATTATCTACCGAGCTTGGTTCACTTGCGGCAAAGGAAGCAGCAAAATGCTACAGCAAAGCAGGAAATGCATATCTTGTTGTTTATAATCTTGACGGCACAAGTAAGCATAAGGCAGGCTTTGTTGAATATGCCGGCGGAGTTTCAAAAGCACCGCCCGAAAGCAAAACTTGGAAAAACGGTTCAACAGCCGAAGTAGTTTATGCCGATACAGCCAAGAAAACAAAGGTTGGCAGTCTGAATCCGAATGAAACCGCATATGGGTTGGGGAATATAGATGGTATGTATCTCGTTCTTTATAAGGTAGACGGCAAAGCACAGTATAAATGCGGCTTTGTTGATTATAACGGCGGCTTATAATTTAATAAAAAGCTGATGGGCAAGGCACTGCTCATCAGCTTGATTCTTCTAATTGTTTATAATAAGAATATAGTGATTTTCTGAATATATTAAAAATATTTGTAAAATCATTTATATTTTTGCTTGACATTATTCAAACAATTTCGTATAATACCTCTTGCAAGCAAACGGCCCGGTAGTTCAGCTGGTTAGAACGCCTGCCTGTCACGCAGGAGGTCGACGGTTCAAGTCCGTTCCGGGTCGCCATATTTTGCTGATATGGCTCAGGTGGTAGAGCACATCCTTGGTAAGGATGAGGTCACCGGTTCAAGTCCGGTTATCAGCTCCACAAAAACACCTAGCCGATAGGTGTTTTTTGTTTTTTTATAGTTAATGTAATGTTCTGTTTGTTCAAGACGGAACTTTTTTCTTTTTAGCTCATAATAAAAAACTCGGTTTCATTGAAACCGAGTTTTCTTTTTGCATATTTAATCCGAAATTAAACAATACCCTGAGCCATCATTGCATCTGCTACTTTAAGGAAGCCCGCAATGTTTGCACCTGCAACAAGGTTGCCTTCCATACCGTATTTTTTAGCAGCCTCACAGCTGTTTTTATAGATGTTTTCCATAATGCTCTTAAGCTCAGCGTCAACAGCCTCAAATGTCCAAGGATGTCTGCCGCTGTTCTGGCACATTTCAAGCGCAGAAGTAGCAACACCGCCTGCGTTTGTAGCCTTGGCAGGACCGAAAAGAACACCGTTGCTCTGGAACTGAGCAATTGCTTCGGGAGTTGAAGGCATATTTGCACCTTCGCAAACTGCCATTACACCGTTTTCAATAAGAGTTTTGGCAGCATCTTCTGCAAGTTCGTTCTGAGTTGCACAGGGAAGAGCAATGTCACATTTTACATTCCAAACACCTTTGCAGCCTTCGTGATATTTTGCTTCAGGATGAAATTTAACATATTCGGAAATTCTCTTTCTTTCAACCTCTTTAAGCTGCTTTACGAGATCAAGATCAATACCGTTTTCGTCTACAATGTATCCGTTTGAGTCACTCATTGTAACAACCTTTGCACCAAGCTGAGTTGCCTTTTCACAAGCGTAAATAGCAACATTTCCCGAACCTGAAATACAAACGGTTTTGCCGTTGAAGGATGAGCCGTGATCATTAAGCATAGCTTCTGCATAATAGCAAAGACCGTAGCCTGTAGCCTCTGTTCTTACAAGAGAACCGCCGTAGTTTAAGCCTTTGCCCGTAAGCACGCCTACATTCTCGTTTCTTAATCTCTTATACTGACCGAACAGGAAGCCGATTTCACGTCCGCCTACACCGATATCGCCTGCAGGAACGTCTGTATCAGCACCGATATGCTTTGAGAGCTCTGTCATAAAGCTCTGGCAGAAACGCATAACCTCCATATCACTCTTGCCCTTAGGATTAAAATCAGAGCCGCCCTTACCGCCGCCGATAGGGAGACCTGTTAAACTGTTTTTGAAAATCTGCTCAAAGCCAAGGAATTTGATAATTCCTTCATAAACAGACGGATGAAAACGAAGTCCGCCCTTGTAAGGACCGATTGCACTGTTAAACTGAATTCTGTAACCTCTGTTAATCTGAACCTTGCCGCTATCATCAACCCACGGAACTCTGAATTTTATAATTCTTTCAGGTTCTACTATGCTCTCAAAAACACCTCTTTCAATGTATTCGGGATGAGCCTCCGCAACACCAACAAGAGATTCAAGCACTTCAAAAACTGCCTGATGAAATTCAGGCTCGTTAGGGTTGCGCTTGATAACTCTTTCCATAAGACCAGCAAGATATTCGTTTTTAATTTCCATTTCTTGTCCCTCTTTCGCGTAAATTATTTTGAATTTTCAAAATTATGCTAATATTTTAGCAGACTAAAGTTTTGTTGACAATTAACAAATTTGCAGAAATATTTTTGTGCATTTGGAAAAAAATTATATAAAATAAATATAAAAACAGCCATATTTAGAGAGCGACGGTTCACCTTTTTTATATGTTGACCTTTACAATGTACTTAACAAAATTTATCAGTTGTGTTGAAAGATAGATTTATTTATAGTATAATGAAAAAAATCAATTATAACTATTATGAAAGGAGTTTGTTTATGAAACTGACTAAAGGTGCATCAGAGGCTACCCAGAAGTATATGGTTGACGGTATCCGTTATGTATGCGAAAATTTTAAGGAGCGTGCTCCGGGTACACACAGTGAGCGTGCAGCTCAGAAATATCTTAAGGGTGAGCTTGAGCAATGGGCAGATAAGGTTGAAATGGAGGATTTCACACTTCATCCGGGTGCGTTTATGGGCTGGATTCCTGTTGCAGGTGTTATCGGTATCATTTCGGTAATCTTTTATTGGCTTACATATCAGCATATTGTAAATAACAGTGTACTTGCAATTATAGCTACGATATTGGTTCTTTTATCTCTTGCGTGCCTTGTTATTGAATTTCTTATGTATCGTGAATTTGTTGATTTTCTTTTCCCTAAGAAAACTTCAAGAAATGTTATGGCTCGCCGTGCTCCTAAGGGTGAGGTAAAAAGAAGAATCATCTTCGGCGGTCATACAGATGCTGCTAACGAATGGACCTATTCACTTCACGGCGGATTAAAAAGCCTTGCTCCTGTAATGGGCGGTTCAATCGGCGGGCTTATTGCAATTTCAATTTTTGATGTTGTTTGGCTTGTTTATTCACTGGTAAGCAATGGTACTTATGAAAGCAAATTCTGGCTTGTTGCAGGCATTATTCAGCTCATACTTGTTCCTTTCTTTATTGCAATTTGCTTCTTTATTAACTGGAAGGTTATTGTTGATGGTGCTAATGATAATCTTACTGCTGATTTCATTGCCATGGGCGTTCTTAAAGAAATGGCTGATAATGACATCAGATTTGAAAATACAGAGGTTTGTGCACTTCTTGCAGGTTCAGAGGAAGCCGGCTTGCGTGGCTCAGTTGCATATGCAAAGGCTCATAAAGATGATTTATCTGATGTTGAAACCATTTTCATTGCTATGGATACAATGCGTGAAATCGAGCAGCTTCAGATTTATACACAGGGCTGCACAGGCACACAGAAAAACTCAAATGCTGTTGCAGAGGTTATTTATGAAGCAGGTGTAAACTGCGGAATTGAAATGAAGGAAACTGATATTTATCCGGGTGCTATAGATGCTGAGGGCTTCAGCCGCTACGGATTGCTTGCCTCTGGCTTCTGCGGTGTTAACCATGATCCGAAAACCTATTATCATACACGCCTTGATACACCTGATAATATGAGTGAGGAATGTATTAATCTTTCACTTGATATTTGTATTGAAGCAGCAAAGCTTTATGATGAAAAGGGCGGTCTTAACGCCTTCCGTGCAGAGGGTGCCAAGAGATTTAAAAAGGGTCATAACAATTAATCAGATAATAAATATAATTCAGCCGTGAACAAATCACGGCTGTTTTTTAAATTCCGAAAGTAAATTTCTGCGGATCTTCAAATAAAGGTATCAGTGGGGGCGAAAAAGTAAACACAAAAAAGATTGCAGAAATTGCTATGAATACCAGTATAGATATGTTTTCGCATATACGTGAACCGAATTTACTGTTTCTCATAAATTCATAGCTTATTATAAATGCGATTGCAGTGCCTATGAAAAATGAAAGAATATCCATAAATGTGTTTACGCTGCCTGTTATTCCGCTGTAGGTGTAAAAAAATGCAACGATAAATATTAAACCGCTTAAAACACCTTTTATTTTTGAGTGAAAATAGTTAGAACGTTTATCAATTAAAAAGTATTCAAGCACTGTCCATATAAGATAAGGAAAGAAAAGCAGTTTTAAATGCTCCCATACGCTCTCATTAACAGGGCAGAACAATGCTATAAATCTGCTTGAACCTAACCATTCAAAAAGAAAATGGCTTAATGTGCCTGTAATTGAAACAAATATAAATCCGACTACTTCGTATCTGAATAATTTTTTACTCATAGTATCACCGATATTATTTTATGTAAAAATATATAAAATTAT
>OFFG01000488.1_pt1 | contig 33526 bp, 35 predicted proteins | sample 1521331 | NCBI WGS metagenome assembly OFFG01 (sample SAMEA3504129, study PRJEB24116) | mouse gut metagenome | biome: mouse gut; feature: mouse-associated habitat; material: faeces | place: Denmark | collected 2011 | reverse complement strand
TGTTGCCGTGTGCTTTAATTGCTTCTTCAATATTTCTGATGTACCTTGCGGCGGCTCCAATGAGGTAACTTACTTTGCCGTTTTGGCTGCGTACCTCCCAAACGGCTCCTCGCGGCGACAATGCCGCGAGATGCGAGAGCATCTCCCACACAGTTTCCGTTTTGTAAGGCCTCGTCCATATCAGCTCCCGCCAGACGAGATCTTCTATTTGATGTTTAGTCAAGTATGCCCACTCCTTCCTACTGTATTTTTTTCTACCATCGTCCCAAATCATGCTTGTGTTTCCTGATGCGGTAAATGATAATAATGACCATAACAACGATGGCGACGGCAAGCAGTATCGGCCAGATTTCTAACAGCCAATAGGCGGCTACTCTTATGAGATATACGCTTAAGGCCAGCATAAAGGCGGTTTCTAAAATCTTGGTAATTAAGCGTTTTGGCTGTTCCAATCATTATTCCTCCTCCCTGAGTGCTTTAGCGCTGTACTTCGGTACAGGATAGCCCTGTATTATTACATCACTGTCGATTTCGTTGCCCCAGACATCCCAACCGGGCTGTCGGCGGCGGGCGAAAAGTTCAAGATAAGGCCTCGGACTGACTCGTTCCACGATTTTATGAAATTCTTCAGGCTTGTGCGAGTGGTCCTGCACGGGAAAGACGCCAAAATTTATCTGGTTTTTACATAATACCGGAGCTTTTCCACGGGTTCCCAGAATGGCGTGTTCCGTACAATTTCTCAGGTAATTGCCCAGCCCCATTCGAAGCTTGATCCATGTAAACACGGATCGTGGCGTGAAACCCCATGTCTCCAATACATCAAAACCACACCTTAAAGTGCTATTTGTTACCCATAACCAGCAGTGACTGTTTTCTTTTGCCAAATCCTTTATGGGCATGGCCTTAATCTGCTCTAAGCTCATTAAATTATAATGATTAATTGCACCGTAATTTCCCAACTGGTTAATGTTCCAAGGAGGATCGACAATCAGGGTAGAGTAATGTTTGCGTTTGCTATTTGTGTTTTTTGTATTGGCAATAAATTGTTCCATATAATCATCCTTTCTTCGTTTGGCGTGGCTTGACGGTATTTAAGCTCAAAACCACGCCGATTAAAAAGTTAAGCACAATGAGTTTTCGGAGCGATTCGACACCCATTAACAGAGGTAAAATGTCAATTAGAGCGCAATAAGGAACGATATTGTAATATTGTCAAGCATATGTTGACAATGGTATGCTTACACCTTTTTGTTGTACCTTTTGCAGTAGTGAGCGGGTCTTGATGGCTATGTTTTACCTAGGCGTCAGTCTTCCTCACGGAAAGCTGCTTTGGCATTTTCCTGACAAGCTTTTTGAATCATTTTCCTGCGCGCCTCCATATACTCCCGTTCCATAAAAAACTGATCTTCCATGAAGCGCCAGATTAGCCTGCGCATGGCAATTTTTCTGTAGCAGCACTTATAAAGCAGATGAAGCAGCCAGCCAACGATAGTAGCCGTAGCCATTGCTGTCGCGATTATTTCTGATAACATAGGCTCTACCACCTTTCTAGCCGCTCTAGTGAGCCCTTTAAATATGTGGCCATGATTGCCTGACAGCAGGCGTTTACATTTGGTCCCATGCACGAAAGCTGCTCAGCCGTCATACTGAGACTACCGATATTCTGCATTGAGGTTCTGGCGAGCTGCGCGGCAAGCTTGTCCTGCCCGGAATCCAGCATCCCCTGCTCGACCATGGCGTTGGCGGTCAATTTTGCCCGCAGGCTAAAATGCCGCGGCATCGGGTTGGTGTTTGTGGCGGTTTCTATGGCTATGTCGTCGTAACCGCCCGGGTAGATGGTTTCTGATTTCATGGATATGTCCTCCTTTGATTTTTGTTTTGTTATCATGTCGGGCGGCGTAATTTACCGCCCGACCAATGAAAAAGTATCCTTTTTACGGACTATGCCTCATATAAAATCTTTTATTTGGGGATGATTACCGATATGAAGATCCCTCTCGATCCCCCCGCAACCGAAGCACTTGGGTGCATGAATAGCTTCCAATTGGCTTAGCCAGATATACCCCCATTCCCACTCGTAAATATGACAGTATCCAAATAACTGCCAATCTCCGTTTTCCAATTTTTCACCTTCTATGATCAGCCATGTTCCGCGTCCATACGGATAGAAGTATTTAACTATGACCTCAGCATCAAGGTCCTTTTGTTCCTGACTTCCGAATGGATACCTGCTCAGTTTTTGCTCAATTTCTTTTGTCATTAACTTCATGATACGCGCCTCCTTATCTAATCTTCGAGGGCTATATTTGTCTGACAGCAAATTTGTTGCCAGACAAATATGCCCCATTGCAACATAAAAAACTTTTCCATCTTGAAGTTGCTCATTTTCTAAATCTGCCGGCATTTTAATTAAGCAACCACTGATATGATTTGGATGAATTTATCAAGTTGAGTTTTGCCCGTGTTATCACCGCCCCTTCTTGAGTTATTAAGCAGAGCCCTTGCTTGATTATAAGTTTAAAGCATGAAGATGTCGTTTCCAATATGGGTGAAGAATAGTGAGGAACAGTGAGGAATTGTGAAAAATATTTGGTTATAATTGCTATATTTATTTAAAAATAGTTGATTTTATTGTATAAAATATACAAAAGCTATTGACAAAAACAAACATCTGTGCTATATATAAAAATATAAGTTTAACAGCTTACGCACATTAGTAATATATCGTGTTCATTATTATCTTCCGGATGATTGTGCAATTCGCTGGTACTCATATGTGAGGACGGGCGATAGCACAATTATCAAAGGAGGATGATAATATGAGAGAAATGAAACAATTAGTTTTACTGGATGCCGATGATGGCTATTTGATTACGGTCCCCGAGGGTCAGACCGGTGAAATAGAAATTAAACTAATTGAAGCGACTCGGGCAGAAAAATGCAAAACCGGCAAGGGCAGTGCGATTGTTTGTGCGACACTGGATGAGTTTATTAAACCAGCTACTTTTAACGAAGACACTGACCCTGTCTTACTGAAGAAATATAGAAATTTTTTTCGCGGAGAATGGGATGGTAAATGTGGCAAGCGTGGTAAATGGCGCATTTCACACATTAGGATCAAACCAAGACGGATTTTAATTGATGTTGAAAATAATTCGTCACATAAAATTGAAGTCTTTAATATTATGCTTATAACACCTCAATCTTATCTCAAGTTTGCTATTAATGCTCCAAACCGTAATAACGAGATAGAAACATATATTGTAGAAATGTCAGTACATAAATATTCGGGCGGATATAACTATTTCCTAAAGGTTACAGAACCACAGAACATCGATGGTGTATGCGAAATTGTATTAGAAAATGGTGCATTACTGAAGTCAGGAGCGCAACGCGTAGTCGATGATTGGATTCCTGTTTATGTAATAAACTACCGTTAGGCATATTGAACACGATTCGCAAGTTATCCTGCGGAGGTTTCCGCAGGATATTTAGTCTACCAAGTATGAAATAAAACAATGAAGACATCTTTTTTTTTGGGGGGGGGAGGATATGCGATGGCACGCGCTGTATTAAAACCAAAGTCTGGGACAGATCTAGATAAGCTCTCAAAGACATTAAGGGAATTAAGAGAAACACAATCGGAAACAAGACAAGCTCTGTATGATAATATTTTTTATTACTTGAACGTTAGTGAGAAAAAAGATACATATATAGCAGAGGCTTTCCTAATAAAAACAGCTAATAGGCTATTCGGAGAATTTACTACCGATGCTGATACTGCGCTTATGGCTCTGGGTTTATTAGAAGGATATGACTATAACTCTGCAAAAAATTGTAAACAGCGCAGGATAAAATTCTTGAAAGAATCTATGTATCTTGCCAAAAAGGGTAAGACGCCTTATCTTGAAGCAGATGAGGAACTTCAGTCTCATTATGAAGATTCGCTCCGAGCAACAGATGAACCAGACTTACTTTTAGAAATGGCAAATTTTATGCTTAAACCGGAGAACCATTCTCAAGGCTTCATAAGTGACATTAATAAATATATTGATGACGGAGTTGCTGTTTTCCCAATTCCAGGTTATATAAAAAGAAAACCACTGAAAAACAGAATAAAGAAGGCAGTAATAACATTTTCTAGGTCGAAAGGAGAGCTTTTTACAGCCAGCAGTGACATAGTAATAAATAAAGATGGTGATTATGAAATGGCCATTGACCTCCCTACGGATGTTGACTTTCATAAGAAAAGGAAAATAAGTACGCCAACTGCTGTTATTGTCGTGCTACTTTTTACTTCATTGTCCATAACTACAATATCTTACACGCATAAAGATATGTCAGTTAGAACCCAAGAAACAGATACGGAATATCAAACAAGAGATGATATCATAGAGATTTACGAAAGGGCTAATAAAAAATTGAATGCTAAACCCGCTGCAGACTCATTTACCGAAAATAATTATTCCGTAGCGTCGTTTTAATAGTATTAAACAGCAAAAAAGAAAATAATCGTAAAATGGGCAGTAGATTTGATACGGCCTCAATAGCATAGGAGATTATTTTATGAAGACATACGTTAGAATTGTTATGTTTGTAACAATATTTGTAATTCTGATTATGAACATGTCCCTGCATTCCGTAGTTGTTTTCGCTTGGGGTGATAGCACCTACCTAGAAACTGGTGTGGCAAATAGCCATCGTCAGTTCTATACCCTAGATCAGATCAATAATGGTGATCTAGGCAATACTATTACTTTTAACTCAATTACCAACGCTTCGATCGGCGATGAACGTTACTTCGTCTCGGCACAGAAGGCTGCCCCAGATGGCCTTGCAGTTGATTCGCACGGTATTTGGGAAGGCGGCAATATTACTGCCGAAGATGGTAAAGAATACGTGATCCGTCTTTTTGTTCACAATAATAATCCAGGTGGCAAAGCTAATATATCAACTGGAACCAAGGTTGCGGTTAGCGGTATTAGCCAAAGCACAATTAATAAAGACGGCCAGCAAGAAGTTGAAGTAAACGGCTTTATTGAGTCGGACAACGCAATCCCGAAAGAATACTGGGACTGCATACGGTTCCGCAGCAGCACCTCGTTCCATTTAGATTATGTCTATGGTTCGGCAATGATTTATAACCGTGGCGCTATCGGTACGACTGATCCGATTTCAAGCGCAGATATGCCATATAAAACGGAAGTTGAGCTTGCAAACCAGAAGATTACTGGTAAGCCACTTGGCGATGATATCGTTCTGAAGACGAAAGCTAATGGTGAGTTGGACGGCCAGTTAATCGGTTTTGATGCGTTAGACGGTAATGTGCCTGGTTGTTACCAATACTCGAGCTATATTACAATCCGGGTGAAGGCGGTGTTCAACAATAATTTTGCAGTCAAAGCAACAGCTCGACTCGCTGGCGAGAAAAACTGGAGCGAATGTATTGATGCAAAAGTTGGCGATAAGATCGAGTTCCAAATTGAGTACACTAATACGAGCAGTGAACGACAAGATGGCGTGGCCATTAAAGATATCTTGCCAGCCAATTTACGCTATATTGAAGGTTCGACCAAAATTAAGAACGCAAATTATCCGAATGGTAAAACTATAAGTGAAGGCTACCTAATTACAGACGGGCTGGAAATTGGCAGCTACAATCCGGACAGTAATGCCTATCTTATGTTTACCGCAGAAGTGGTTGATGATGATTTATCCGAAGGCTTAAATACGATAGAAAACATAGTATCGGGTGGTATAGAAAATGTTATCATAGAAGATTCCGTTAAAATAAATATTCAAAACAACAAAGGATACGATACTATAATCACTGTCCATGTTGTTTTAATTGCTATTTGTTTTTGTGTTTTTATTATTATGTTATTGCTTAAAATTTTTAGGCGTAGTCAAAAACAAGAATCTTAAACGCACACGATACTATGGAAAAATATTTTTATAATTTCTCCAAAAAGTTGAAGAGCTAGACTTTTCCAATTTCTAGCAGTTACAATATGCCTGCAGAGTACTATATACCCTCCTTCCCGACACAGCGGAGTGCGCGACCGCGGCCGCGGTAGCTGAAGTCCTGCGGGGAAACATTGTTGCTATTGAAGTACAGGGTGCGAGCGTTCGCATCCGAGTGCGCGGTACGAGACCAGAAGTAGCCGTTCGAAGTATCGAGCAACGAGCCACTCGTAAAGTAGTAGCCCGTGTAGCCAAAGTCGAGAGGGCTTATCTTCCTTTACCCCTCCCGTACTACGCAGCGGATGGCGTAACCGTGACCACGGTAGAGACTATTTTGAGGATCGATACGCTTCGGAGTCGTGTGCAGAAAATGAGCAATATACACGGCAGACCAGCTAGTGTTCGACCACCAGTAACCATCATATACGCGATCGCTTAGAAATCCGCTAAAACTATCGTTTCGATAATATCCCGTACGGAGAAAGTTGAAGCTTGTAAGAACGAGCGGCAAGAAGGTGTTCTGTTTTTCATCCAAAGCGATGCCTGAGGAGAGCAGAAAGTTCTTTTTACGAGAGGTCAGGTGTTCTTATCACGATTGGATACTTTCTCACAATTCTTGGTGTGTGCGGTGACAGCAATAATACGCATTCTGCGCATAAGGCTGCTTGCCAGTAACACTTATCAAAGTCTTCATTTTTTACATCACCAAACAGAGCGTAGAGATTATTTATCTGCGCTCTTCGTATTTTAGAATCATTTGTTCTTGCCACATAAACTCTTGGTGGCATCAGCTAAAACAACTCTAGCCCAAGATAAGCCTCGTCCCGCTCATCCTGCGTAATGCCAAGATACCGCTTCGTGATCTCATAGCTGCTGTGGTTATAAATATCTACAACTACCGCGAGCGATACCGATCCGCTCTTTACGGCGTGGTAGCCCCAGGTCTTACGTAAAGAATGGCAGGCGATTTTACCCATAATCCCTAGCTCTACTACCGCAGCATGGATAATCCGCCACGCCTGCACCCGGCTGATGGATTTCGGGTTTTTACGGTTGTTGGAAAAGATATATTCCCCTCGGCGGTGGAGGTAACATTGTTTCAGGGCGCATAGCACCTGCGGGTTTAGGGCGATCGTGCGCTCTTTTTTGGTTTTCTTCTCTATAATCGTAATATGCGTACGAAATGCCTGCCGCTCCTCGTCATACACGTCTGACCATTTGAGCTGGAGCAGGTCGCTGATTCTCAGCACCGTATATGTCCCCATCAGCACCAGTGTATAGTTACGCAGTTGCCCCTTGCTTAAGAAATAATCCGCTAATTTCTTTAACTCATTCTTATCTCTGATTGGTTCTGTTGCTGCCATAATAAATAAAGCCCCCTTGTCGTAAGATACGGCTGATTATAGCGTATCTCCACGCAAGGAGGCTGATGTAACACTTTGATTAAACTGATACCATTTTAACATCTAAACCACGTATATTCAAGGGGTAGTTATATTAAAAAGAAGAAAATCCGTACATAATATCATAATAAACGGCATTTTTATGGCATATCGGCGGCTCGTGAGGCGTAAAAGATGTAACATACTAATCAAAGTGTTACATCTTGTTAGCGGTTCAGGAGCCGCTTTTTTGTGAGGACTGGGTCGTCAGCTTTAGAACGGCCTGTTCTATGGGAAGGAGAGGACCAAATATTGAAGAAAAAATCTAAATTATGGAAATAATGCATGGCAATTATAATTGGCTTTGTCATATTTTAGGCGGAATAGACTAAGGAAAAATTTACAGAAAAAAGATTGGAGGAAAAACAAAATGATGAAGACAAAAAGATGGTTAACAGGGTTATTGATACTGCTAGTAACAGTGGTAAGCATTCCATTATACGGAATCAAAACGCAAGCCGCAGAGAATCTATTAGAAGGCGACTGGCAATATAGCGTAAATAACGATGACGAAACGGTAACAGTTACGAAATATTTCGGAGAAGGAGGAAGTGTAGCAGTTCCGGCAATAATCGCCGGGAAAAAAGTAACGGGTATTGGAGACCAGGCATTCAGCGGCTGCACAGGATTGACCGATATTGTGCTCCCTGACGGTATAAGAAGCATATATTCCGAGGCATTCTTAGATTGTCGTAGTCTTACTAATATCACCATCCCAGACAGCGTTAGCGTTATTGGCGATGGGGCATTCGAGAACTGTTCTAGCCTGACAGATATCACCATTCCAAACCATGTTAACGGAATTAACGTTGGAACATTTACAGGCTGTGTTAGCCTAACTGATATTACAATTCCAAATAATGTCACTAGAATTATGCATTTTGCCTTTGAAAATTGTAATAAACTGGCTCACATCACTATCCCAGACAGCGTTACCTTTATTGGATCATATGCATTCAAAGGCTGTAAACGTCTAGCTGAAATCACTATTCCGGATAGCATCACAGCTATCTCACAAGGGGCATTTGAGGGATGTAGCAATTTAGTCAGCATTGCAATTCCGGCTAACATTACTAAAATCTACCAATACGCATTCTCTGGGTGCTGTAGTCTGACTGATGTGTATTATGCGAGCGATAAAACTAGTTGGCAAGATATAATCGTTGAAATTCCTAATGACTACCTTGCTGCTGCTAATATTCATTTTGACTGTACGGCCTCAGGTTATGATCCTCTTAAATATAAGGTTTATACTAGCAAAGATACTTTTTCACCTTTCGTCTACGAAGGATTTGACCGCCCCTTGGAAGTATGTATAAAAAAGACGGATTATAAGCCTGGTATTATTTATATAGGTGATAATCCTAATTATAATCCGCAGTTGGCACATATGCTGATCGCCATGTGCAATTCCGTTTACAACGAAACCAGTATGAAAGCTACATTTAGTAGTTTTGGTTTTAAAGATTCTGATTCGGTTACAGACCACAATATGTGGGACGGTATATTCATTGGCTACGGAATGGCAAAAAAAGAACTGAAAAATGGGAAAAAGCTAGTATTAATTGTGGGTCGAGGCACCGAAGAAAATGTGGAGTGGATCAGCAATTTAAATGCTAAAGTCGATATTGCCACTGGCCAGCATCGTGGTTTTTCTAAGGCAGCAAATGGCCTCTATTCTAAGATGATAAATTTTCTTGGGACAAGAGATTTTTCGAATACGCAATTTATAATCACTGGTTTTAGCCGAGGGGCGGCAGTAGCGAATATTTTAGCTGGGCGACTAGCAGATAATGGTGTTCCACAGCGCGACATTTATGCTTATACTTTTGCCTGCCCTGATGTTGGATTGTTTTCCAATGAGAAGGTAAATTCCTATGAATGTATTTTTAATATAGCCGATGCCGAAGACATTGTGTCATGGGTGCCGCGTACAATTTTAGGTAATATATGGAATAAGTTTGGTAAAAGCTATTGGTACAGTAACATTTGGAATGATTATGAAGGTTTAGAAATGTGTACAGATGCCCATAACCAAGTAGCCTATCTGGAGTATTTACGCCACGAAAAGGATATATCTACCTACAAATCGCGGGATGGAGCAAAAGCAGCCTTAGACGATGCTGCAAATTGGCGACGAACTAAATTCTTTAGTGATGTCAAGAAAACTATTTTAGGGTTTGCAGGCATCCACTGCCCCGTGAATGTAGAAATTTATGATTCTAGGGGGCAGCTCGCGGGTAAAATTACAAATAACGTTATAGATTATATTAATGATGATAAAATTCATATTTCCATAATCGATGACCAGAAAGACATTTATTTATTGGATAATGATGCGTATACATTTAATATGACTGCTATTGGTGATGGTACAATGGAGTATGTGGCGCAGAATATCAGAGTAAGTGATCTGTCCGTGGTTGACAGCAAAACATTTCTTAATGTTAATCTTACAGAGGGTAAGAAGATGACTAGCTCGATCCAGTCCCAAAATAATCTTTCGGAAGATACGGGTATTCAAACCTCTAAAGTACGATTGCTTGTTCTGGATGATAATGGAGATGCCAAAACAGAAGTAATAGCAGATGGAAATGGGACAGAAATACCCGTTGAGGATAAAATAGAAAACCCCGATAATTCAGGAGGAGCTACAGGCGATCCTGAGAAGAACAAGCCAAATTTAGGCAATTCCGGCAACCAGACGAAGCCAACTGTCAAAGTGGAGAAAATCACGCTCACTGGTATCTCCCACAAAATAGCCGTTGGAAAGAAAGTTACTCTGCAAGCTACGGTAATACCATCCAACGCTGCGGATAAATCGATCGTCTGGAAATCCAGCAATACGAAGTATGCGACAGTTAACAGCAGGGGCGTTGTTTCTATAAAGAAAGCCGGTGCTGGTAAAACCGTTACAATTACCGCAACTGCTGGAGACGGAAGTAGAAAAGCGGCTTCTTACAAAATCAAGTGCATGAAAGGCATCGTCAAGAAAGTTGCTATTTCTGGACAAAAGAACCTCAGCCTGAAACCCGGCAAGTCTATCAAGCTTAAAGCAAAGATCACGGCATCAAAAGGCGCAAACAAAACTTTGCAGTGGACGAGCAGCAACCCCAAATATGCCACTGTAACTAGCAAAGGCAAAGTCACGGCCAAGAAATCTGGCAAAGGCAAAACCGTCAAAATCACCGCTATGGCCATGGACGGGAGTGGCAAGAAGGCGAGCGTAAAGATTAGGATAAAATAAGGAATTGATTGTAAAAATTATCCGGATTATAAAAAAGTGATTATACTATTAAACATCTCAGAATAAATCGTATCTATGTTTTAAATATAAGGAACCGATATGCGGAGTATATCGGTTCCTTATACTGATAAGTATTGAAAAATGATACTACAAAAATTTGATGCAAAGTTATAGAAAAAATAAATTAAGATACTGTAATTACAAAAAGATCATTACCGCAGCCAATAGAGTTGGAAATAAACACAGAATGTCACCTATGATGCCCAGCACAATCATAGTGGTGCTCATGGCCTCATGATGCTCTCTAATATAAAGTACTAATGACACAGATATGGCTAAACCCAGCGGAACGGCAAGAAGTATCAAGAAAGGAAAGAATACCAGCGCCGGAGCATTGGCTTCGGGCCCCGATGCCGATAAAAACCTAACTGCGAGAATCGCTGTGATTACATCAAGAACCAAACCTACAACTATGCTTAGTCCGCAGGTGAGGACTTGATGGTTAGCACTTTTTTTAGAATCAGCAATATTCTTATTATTGCTCATGGATACCTCCTTTTATGAATATTAATTTTGGCATCCCTACAAAAAGGACACCGCTACGGTGTCTAAAACGTGTAACCCGCACAACGAATTTACGCTATGCTTGGCGGTGTCCTGCCTTGCGCATAAAAACGTTAGCAGTACGGATTACACATTTTAGACATTTTAATTATAGCACATTATGAAGCGCATTTCCCTCCTTCCCGACACAGCGGAGTGGGAAACCGTGGCCGCGAAGGTTGCCGTACTGCGGGCTAACATTGCTGCTACTGAAGGCCGGGTAGCGAGCGTGGTCAGCAGAGCCCGCCGTACATGACCAGAAGTAGCCACCTGAAGTAGTACCGTCCAACAAGCCAGAACTATAATTGTAGAGGCCCGTGTAGCCAAAGTCGCTATATCTTCCTTTACCCCTCCCGTACTACACAGCGGATGGCGAAGCCGTAACCACGATGAATACTGCTCTGAAATTGCGTGGACCATGGATCGTTGAATAGACGATACGATCTAATATTAGAAGCACTACTATTGGACCACCAATAGCCAGCAGAAATGGCATAAAAAGTATACCCAGTGACAAGATCGTAATATCCCGTCCGGAGAAAGTTGAAGCTTGTAGGAGCGAGCGGCAAGAAGGTGTTCTGATTTTCTTATCCGAGGCGACACCCGCGGAGAGTAAAAAGGAATTCTTCGCGAGAGACTCGCGCGATCTAACCGTGTATGAATCGTGTAAAATCAGTAGTAGGTATGATGCATAAACATAGCCCTAATGGGTGCAACGTGTAAAATTACTCTATGGAAGCCAGCATCCGTCATATGAATATTTTTGATTCAATTCGTATTCTTTTAACATTAGCAGTTGCTAGATAAGGCGTTCACCCCTATAAATCGGGGCGAACGCCTTATCTATTTTGTATCAAACGTGTTGTCTTCACTTGGGGCGTGGGCAGGGAACTGTATACAGCCCCGTTTATTTGGATTCCGCCCGCAAAGGCAGATATCCAGTTGAAGGGAGAACGGTATATTACCAAGGACAGCTTCTGCGTGCAAGCCATTTCTTACAATGGGCAGCGGGAAATTTCTGCACTTACCATTGTAAACCAGAAAGGGGCGGTGGTATATGTATATGAGCGGAAGAATCCTGCTGCAGATATGGGGGAAACGCTGCAAGGCGGATTGACAGGGAGGCAGATGGCGGTATTGGAAAAGGAACTGGAACGGGCCGGCATCTCTATGGAAACCGTACTGGAACGCTACCATCTTTACCGGGCGGAGCAGATGACGCCGGAAATATACAAAAAGGCTTTGGGCAGCCTTAAGAAAACACGGCCGAAAGAAGCGGCGTAATGGCAGGCCGGAGGAATATTTGAAACAGGGGGCAAAAAGCATGGCAGAAGAGGAATATATGGACTGGGCAGTTGAAAAAAGGATTGAAATGCTGTCGGAACAGGAAAGGATGCCGGATCAGGAGGAAGCGCTCAAGGAGATGGACGGACTTTTAGAAGGCGGCCTGAAAGCAGCGGAAAGGACAAAGGCTGGGATGTTCTTAGACCGCATCCGGTGGCAGGAAGCCGGAATTTATCGGGAAGGGTTAAAAGACGGGATTCGGATAGCAAGGCTGGTATGCAACATTTAGTATGGCAGGATACAAAACGGGCACATGGCGCAGGGGATGTCATGTGCCTGATTATTCAGGAGGGAAAAATGGATTTTAAAGAGTTTACAAAAACAGCAGCGGAGGGATTGGAAAAGCGCGCGCCGGGCAGGCAGGCCAGGATGCACGAAGTTGTGAAAAATAACCATGTAAAGCTTATTGAGCTCACATTGGAAGGGCCGCATAAAAAAGTTTTTCCCATATTATACATGGAAGGTTATTATGACGGCGTATGCAGCGGTGACAGCATGGAGGAAACCATAGATCGAATGTGGGCGGATTATCGGCAGTGGGAAGAAGGCGCCCCGGAATGCCTGTCCGACATTACCGACTGGGAGCAGGCAAAATGCCGCCTTGCTGTGAAATTGATCCATTACGGGGAGAATGAAGAATTGCTGCAAACGGCGCCGTACGAAAAGTTTCTGGATCTGGCAGTGGTCTATTACTATATTGCAGGGACAGGGGAAAGCGGGCCGGAAATGGCCTTAGTTAAAAATGATCTGTTAGCAGTATGGGGGATCGACGGGAAAGAGCTGAAGGAAGCGGCATATGCCAGCCATATCCGGTACTACAGGACGGAGATAAAAAGCCTGGGCGTCCTGATTGAGGAAATGACCGGAATGTCGTTAAAAGGCAAATCAAATGGGCAGATGTATGTGGTGACAAACCAGTGGAAGGCAGGCGGGGCGGCAGCCATGCTTTTCCCGGATGAGATAAAGAAGCTGGCAATGCAGTTGGGATCGGATTTGTATATCCTGCCAAGTTCAGTACATGAGATCATCGCCCTCCCGGCAGTCATGGGGGATCCTGCGGAATTGGCAAGGCTTGTAAAAGAGGTGAACCGGGATTGTGTATGCCCAGAGGAAAGACTGTCGGATCATGTATACCGCTACTGCCTGGAAAGCGGACAGATCCAGATAGCATAAGAAGAGGGAAGGTCAATGGAAAGGCGGTTGGTTCATGGATAACATGATAAAAGTAATCATTACGGCAGTATTAGCGGCAATTTTAAATGTATTAACGCAGGATGGGGATGGAAAATAAAAGGGAGGCATCTGGCAGGGCACGAAATGGGTGCCCTGTCAGGGCATAGGTGTGAATGTACTTATTGAAAGCAGATTCTGTTTCTGGATGAAATGACAGCTTATATTGTATGTGTTAGCAGTTGCAGGGTTTGGAAAGCCTATGATATAATTTTACTGTAATAATGGAAGATTTTGGAGCTGGTATGTTATAGCGCGAGCATTAGAAAGGCGGATGATATGGGGAAAGGCATATTATCAGGAGAATAAGAAAATGATAAATAGACTAAAAATAAATAATCAGTATGCTAAAAGATACTTTATTGTTGCGTGGAAAAGTAAAATATGGAGAGGTTAGATGGAATTACGACAAATTGTAGAAGATTTTATTAAGGCTGCTTCAGAAGGCAGCTATTGGGATTTTAAAAGAAGTTGGCATAGCAATAATGCAGATTTATTAAAGGATATTATATGCATGGCTAATAATATAACTGAGGATATGCGAGACGGGTATATTATATTTGGTATAGAGGATAATACATTCGACATTATTGGAGTTGCGGAGGATGGTAACCGAAAAAATCAGGAGAATATAATAGGATTTCTCAATTCCAAAAGTTGGGCAGGGGAAGAAATTCCCAAGGTAGATGTAAAAAATATTGAAATTGCTGGTAAGGAAATAGATGTATTGATAGTTTATAATAGTATGGTTACACCTTATTATTTGCTGAAGGATTATCCCAAACCGAATAACTTGGGGAAGGAAAAAATTATCATTCGTGCTGGTGTGGTTTACAGCAGAATAGGAGATCGGAATACAAGTTCAGCAGAATGTGCGGCAAAGCAGTCGGTAGAATTTTTATGGAAAAAGAGGTTTGGTCTGGTTGGATCAGATGAACTTAAAATTACCAAACGTTTACAGAATGTAAATAGCTGGTATTCGACAGATGAAGGAGATACATTTTATAACCGGGAATATTGTGATATAAGGATTGAGCGTGATGGCAGCTATGGTTTGGAAGTTAGGATAGCTCAAGGAAAGGCAGACACAATAACATGGGTAATGGATTTCCCTTATTTATTTGCCGATATATTGAATTGGAATATAGGTGAAAATGAGATCGGTAGAAGGGCAAAATGGGATATTTATTTGGAAGGAAGAAAGACAGATATTTCGCTTTTCGGCGTGCAGGCTACAAGGCAGGCATATTTTCATATTGAACCTGCACAGTATTGGGATAATGAATTGGGAATACAGTGCAACAGCATGACAAATTCTATACAGTATTATGCATACACAAAAAATAGCATTAATCATTTAGCCTACAATCTCTTTTTTGCTGCACAATGCTATGATGATAAACAAAAAGCTTATAACAAGGCATTTACTATTATACCAGTATTTGAAAATGAGTGTGAGCATTCTGAATTCATGGATTATGTCAAAGTGAATAAGGATAGGTTTAAAACAGATGTGGACATGCAAAGTGTTGATGAAATGTTCCCGCCTTATTCCAAAACAGTAAAGACAGCTATTGTTTATAAATTTGGAAAAACGATGGTTCAGTGGTTAGAAGCATGGAGGCAGAATAGAAGCTCTGATTTAGTATGAACTTTTTGGTTGTTAGTAATGGTTGTCACAAATCTTAAGATTATTTAAAAGATAGATTGTGCAGCAGGAGGTGAATATGGAAGAAGAATATTCTTGTGATTTTATGGATTTGGAACGTTTCAGGGATGAGATGCTGCCCTTCATGGGAATGGCAGGGCAAGAGGAACGGAGGAAGATGGATGCTGCCATCGCGCAGATTCGGGCAGACTGGCCTGGAAGGGAAAAAATTTTACAAAAGCAGCACGGGGCATATTATTATGAGTATGCCATAAAGGACGGACTGCTTTATGACAGGGCAGGTAAAGCAATAGCGCCGGCTGTGGGGAAACCAGTCTATCTGCTGTTTACATCCTCTGCCCAGTCAGATTTAACAAGGGCGATTATGGCATACACCCATTCAAACTATTACCATGTATCCGTGGCATTGAATGAAAATCTGATGAACCTGTATTCCTTTGCGCCTGCCGGGCAGCAGGAAGGATGGCAGGGCGGATTTTGCAGTGACAGTATCGTGCATTATAAACGGGACAACTGGCTGATCCGTGTAAGCTGCATTTTTGTATCAGAAACGGATTACAGGGTTATTATGGGGGCGCTTTCGGAGTTTGGAAAGAATGATAGGGATACACAGTATAACTACCAGGGACTGATCCGGTATATTCTGGGGCGTAAAGAGGAAACAAATCCATACTGTATGTTCTGTTCCCAGTTTGTGCGCTATCTGTTTGGGCAGATTGGTATAGAACTGGTAAAGAAAGAACCCTGTTTTACTTCGCCGGAGGATATCGCTTCATTAGACGCCAGTTCCGGCGTATACCGCTTATATGACGGGGAAGCAGGGCTTTACCGTAAAGAGCGGATTTTGGAAACGGTGCGGTCGGTAATGGGGTTATGATGCAGCTGGATGAAAAGAGCGGCCCGGCGGCTGAAAGGACATGGGGAAGCGGCCGTAAACAAAAGCATATCAGGATGGAGGATACCGTTATGTCGGAAAATATAAAAGAATATTTTTATACATTTAAGAAGATAAAAGCAGTTTGGGATGAAAACGGGTGGAACGGGAAAGGATGGTCAAGTGATACAATTTCCAGAAAATTTAAAGGGATTCTTGACGGATTAGGGCTGGGGGAAAAGGCAGATTGGTATAAAATGGAAACCGATGAAGAAGGCAGAGGCACGTACATATTCAGCAGATCCGAAACGCCTCGGGAAATGAAAGAACTGTTTGACCTATATTTTGGCAGCCACGAGTTGCTCACAGAACCGGAAATTGACCGGATAGCGGATTTATTAAAGAAACTGCTGCCCGAATCCAGGAATAAAGATGTGGTGTTGGAACTTATAAAAAACCTGCCGGAACCGGATATGCCCAAAAAAGGGTTTATGAGCGATCCGGAAAGGAAAGACCAGCTCCTGTCCGAATTACGTAGCTCCCAGGAGAAAAGATGGGAGATTGATGAGGCGCTGCAAAAGTATAAGGCCAGAAGGGTAAATCCGGAATATTTTGAAAAAAGGCTGTTTGTTACGGTGGACAAAAAACAGATTACGAAAGAAACAGAGCGGCGGGAAATCTATGAATGCCAATACAGACAGATCAAAAAATGGCACATCAAATGGAAAACGATCCTGGATGATGCCGTAGCGGCCCGAAAAGCAGAGCAGTTTGAAATAGAAAACGGGACATATTTGGAGCAGGGACAGAAGGTTGACAGGAAGGGAAGCACGGCTCAAAGCGGAATATGTGAAGGGGAAACATCCCCTGATACCACTGAAAATGCAGCCGGGATAAAGGCGGATGTATTTTGCGAGGCCTTGATGGATATTTATGGGGAGGATGCAGCCGGGAGCGGTAAAGATGATTTGGATCTAAGCGATGTTGAAAAAGATGGGAAAGGAAATAGTATAGAAGCATGGTATGACAGGTGCGGCAGACTGGTTGGAGAAGTGCTGTCACACCCGTTAAAAGGGGCGTCCGAAGCCGATTTTTGCCATCTGGTTTTAAATGCATTCCATGAATTGGAAGGGATCCACGATCTGGTCTTGAGAAGGCAGTATGAATGGTATTACCATGCGAAGGGGAGAGGGGAAAGGGAAGACGTGCAGAAGCTGTCGCGTATCCGGGAGAAGATTGACAGTAAGTCCAGAAAACTGCTGCATGATTTGTATTAGGAAAAGTACAGAACCGGAGATGATCTATGGGATCATCTCCGGTTTTTTATACAGAAAAAAATAAGATGCATCCAGTCCACCGCATTTTTGGACGTCGTTTTTGCAAAAACAGGGGGAAAATGGCTTGTTTTACAAAAAACGGCGTCGAAAAAAGGAATGTGATTTTTGGGATGGATTTATTAACATGAAAAGGAAAACAGCAGAAGATGGCAGATGTATTTCCGCAATAGATTGGGCGCGCCGGGAGATCATCCCCGCCATCCGTACACCGGGGAAATATGGAAGGAAAGAAAGGAGCTTGGTTTATGGAAGTACAGGTATATATGGCTTCTGATGTTCAAAAGGCATTGGGGATTGGAAAGACAAAAACGTATGAGTTTTTAAATGAAGTTTATAAGCAGAAAGAGCCGCCTTTCCGTGTCATTAAGATTGGGAATTCTGTGAGGGTGCTAAAACAGTCGTTTGACAGCTGGTTGAATATGGCAAATAGCTGACAGGAAGTATTTGGAAGGAGGTGAGTCTGGCGGCAGACAGAAAAGGAATCGCATTCTTTGAGAGGGGCAGCTGGTATCACCGGTTTAAGCTGCTTTTGGAGGATGGCACGACAAAGTATTCTAAAAAAGGCGGGTTTAAGACTGTAAAAGAAGCAGAACAGAGTTACCGCAAATATGAAGCGGAATACAAAAAAGCTTACCGGGCTTACCATGCCGCGTCAATCAGGGATCTTGATCTGAAAGAGTATCTGGTTTTCTGGCTGGATGGAATATATCGCGCAAGGGTTGAAAATACAACGTATATGCTTGCATCGTATGTGTTATATGATCTGCTTTTCCCGAATATGGAGCATGGCATCAAACTGAGGCATATGAACGTGGAGTATCTGGACTCGCTTTTGGAAAAAGCATCAAAGTCCTGCGGATCAGCTGGAAACAAGTGCAGGGAACTTTTGAATATTGCAATGAAAGATGCGGCAGCGGAAGGATTTATAAACCGTAATCCGGTTCCGGATACAAAGCCTTACAAAAGGAAGAAACCCAAAATTGCCGTGCTTGGGAAGGAGAAAATGAAGCTGTTTCTGGAAAAAGCCTCCGGGAATAACTGGTATCTGGAAATTCTGCTTGGATTATTTATGGGACTTAGGAAGGGGGAGATTAGCGGGTTGAAATTCAGTGATGTTGATGTGGAAAACCGGACGCTTCGGATTGAGAGGCAGGTTACGGCGAATCCGTATGTGGAAAAGGGCGCTTCAAAAACCGTAAAGTATGGGCTGGTTGAGAAAGAGCCGAAAACCAGGAACAGTTGCCGGGTGCTCCGGGTTCCAGAGGCTATCATGGATGAAATACTGAAACGGAAACGCCAGAATGATTTGAAAAAGGAACAGTTTGGAGAAAAGTATATGAATCATGATTACCTTTCCTGTGCAGAAAATGGCGCTCCACATTCTGCATCTGCTTTGAATAATGCTTTGACAAAGCTATGCAGCAGAAATGGATTTCCGCATCTGACAGTAAACAGCCTGCGGCATATGTATGCAACCATACTGACCGAGCAGGGCGTGCCGCTGGTGAAGGTCAGCGCACTCCTGGGGCATAGCTCCGTACATACTACGTTTGAATATTACTGTGAAGTCATGGATGAGAATGAAAAAATAATAGGGTTTATGAACGATTCGTTCGTGCCGGGAGGAGGGGATGAAGATATTTGACATGGAACTGCGGGATTATACCGACTGGGATGTGCAGTCGGTGTTCAAAAGAAGTGACAGGGGCAAATACGCTTACCGTGTCGTCCTGTATTTTAAGGACGGCACGAAACGGAAGAAAATGTATTCTGGCTTTGCAACGAAGAAAGAAGCTGAGGATGCGAGAAAATTCACAATGGGCGAGCTTGCAAACGGGACATTTATTGTGAATGATAACATCAGGCTGAAGGATTTTCTGGAATATTGGCTTGAATATGACATCAGGAAAAGGGTGCAGAGCAGCAATACTTATGATTCCTATTCCAACATCGTCAAACATCATATCAGTCCGCTCATTGGCAGCAAAAAACTGACAGAGATTAACAAAGGAGACGTTCAGAAATTGTATCAAGACCGTGCCGGATATTCCAAATCCATTGCAAGGCTGGTCAAAACAGTGATGAACGTTTCTTTGCGCTATGCGCTGTCCTATAAGCTGATAAATACAAATCCGGCAGAAGGAATGGAACTGCCCAAAACAGTGGAGAGGAAACCTTATCATACGAGGAATATTGATACGGCAAAGACGCTGAACATGGATCAAATCCTGCTGCTGCTTGAGGAAAGCAAGAATACCCCTATCCATATGCAGGTGCTGTTCAATGTGCTTATGGGACTTCGGAGACAGGAGATCAATGCCGTCAAGTATTCTGATGTGGATTATGTGAACCGAACCCTGTCTGTGGAGCGGCAGCTTGGAAAAGAACTTGACCGCAGCCCAAATGGCCAAAACAAGGGAAGGACGAAGTGTGAGCTTCCGCTTAAGACCCCATCCAGCAGGAGAATCCTTCCGATTCCGGACTATGTGTTTGAGATGATTCTGGAAGAACGTAAGAAATATGAGAATTGGAGAAGCCGCAGAAAGGCTGTTTTCCATGATGACGGCTATATCTGCTGTTCCAGCTACAGCGGCAAACCGAGAAGCAAGGATTTTCATTGGAGGCACTATAAGGAACTTCTGAAAAGGGCGGGACTTCCGGATATCCGCTGGCATGACCTCAGAAGCACCTACTGCACACTGCTTTTGAACAATGACTTTAGTCCGGAAGCGGTATCAAGGCTTATGGGCCATGCCGGAGAACTGATTACAATTGATGTATATGGAGATAATACGAATATCATTCCGGAAGAGTTGCCGGAGTTAATCTCATACATGGAAGAAGTCATGCCGAAAAAAACAGTGGAGGGCATTGCTGCGGAAACAAGTGAGGAGGAAGTTCTGGAAATGATGATTGATATGGAGGACTTTTTCGGGGAAAACCATAGAATCGGGCGCATAGACCAGAGAAAATGAACAGTCGTGAATTGAGACAGAAAAAGAGGTGTAAATTTGATTGCTTTCTGCTATAATACAAGTGAGCAAATGATTTGGGAAAGAGTAGCAAGGCAGGGATATACTGCCGTTAGGAGGTTGATGGCATGGAGAGTTATGTTTTGAATGATGTGGAATATGATTTTAAGCCATTGGAAATCTTTGTTCCAGATCCGAATTATGAAGTTGATGAAAAAGAACTGGAAAAAAGCGTAGAAAAAAATAAAACGATTATAGCAAGGGCAAGGGAGAGCCGGAAGAAATCAATGCAAAAATTCGTTTAGATATTTTGGCAAAAGATGATACAGGGAAACAATATAATATTGAAGTGCAGAAGAAACCAGAGGGCGCACATATACGGCGGGCAAGATTTAACAGCAGTATGATGGATTCCCGGATGCTAAAAGAAGGACAGGAATTTTCAGAACTTAGAGATTCCTATATGGTGTTTATTACGCAGACAGATATATTCGGTCATGGATTGCCGATTTATACCATAAACAGGCATTTTGAGGAATTTGATGATATATTTATGATGGTTCTAATTTCGTATATGTAAACGGCAGTTATAAAGGCGATGATACTGTCGGTAAATTGATGCATGATTTTAGATGTAAGAGCTCAGGGGATATTTACTATCCTGAATTGGCAAAAGGCGTAAAGCATTTTAAAGAGGAAGAGGGAGGTCGGAAAGCTATGTGTGAGGCTGTTGAGAAATATGCTGAAAAGAAAGCTGCTGTAAAGGTAAAAGAAGAAAGAAGCATGATGACTCAAATAGTTGCGGCATTGGTTGCCGACAAGGATGATGATACTATCATAAAAGAATTGAATTGTACGTTGGAGCAAATTATTTCGCTTCGAACAGTAATGGGTAAGTAGATTAGTGTAATACTAATTTATCGTGAAAGCAGAGGGAAGTATTTTCGTTAAAGATGGAGAGCTTCCCTTTTTGTGTGGAAAAATTCATTTGAAAGGGGGAAATGGAGATAATATGAATATCACTCCGGATTCCGTAACTATGAAGACGTAGGCGGAATAGTTGCAAAAATATGAACAAATGTTTGCTTGCGCATGGACAAATGAAAGGTATTATGCTACAATGAGCAGAACGGCGGCCGGACTTGACCGAACTGTCATTTTGTGGATACCATCATTGAGAGGTTAGCCGGGATGTTAATAAAAGCTGTTATATCCCAAGTTTTCCGTTCGGTTTTATCTTGTCCGTATCGTTCCCAAAACCCGGCTGAGTAACCAAAATTCGTGTAATGGGGATTTTTTAAGAAATGGAATACTTAAACTGTACGAATTGCGGGCGAAATATCGAACTTTTTGATTATGACTTTTGGAGGTGGTATTTGTGCAGACTGCACAAAATAGATTTAAGCTTCACAGCAATTACAAGCCCACAGGCGACCAGCCGCAGGCAATCGAAGCCCTTGTAAAAGGCTTTAAAGAAGGCAACCAATTCCAGACTTTACTGGGGGTCACAGGCTCCGGCAAGACCTTCACGATGGCAAACGTCATCCAGCAGTTAAACAAACCGACTTTGGTAATAGCGCACAATAAAACCCTTGCTGCCCAATTGTATGGCGAGTTCAAGGAGTTCTTCCCGGAGAATGCAGTGGAATATTTTGTGTCCTAATTTGCGGACAGGGTGAAAACCGCATTATTTAGTGTTATTTGGTGCTGATTGTACCGTATTTTGTGGACAAGATAGGGGATTATGGACGAAATAACACTAGGCGGACGGGTGGAGTTTGTGACCTGGATTCGTGTAATGGATTAGATAACACTATAAAAATGGATTGTGAAATGGTTACAAATGAATTATAATGGAATAGTAAGTAAGGAAAATCGCAAAGATGTTAAGGAGCTTTGTGTCATAGAGTCCAAAGATTGATAGCTGGCATTGCTTGAAACAGAAAAAGCGTTTTAAAAGATAGGATAGACAGATGAATCAAAATTTTTAGAGAAGCTTTCAGGTTGAAAAACATAAGGCTTGTCAGGAAGTCATTATATACATGTTATTCTTAGACGAGATAACAAATGATGAGTATGCAGGAGATGCCATGATTAAAGAAACATTGCAGATGGAACAAATAAATACAGATGCGGATGCTAGTATTAGAGGAATTGGTTTACAGAAGTTACGCGCAGTGGAAAGATTGATGACAGCCTTATTAGAAGAAAAGAAGGCTGTTTTTTGCATGGTTGAGCATATTGATGATGTTTTAGAAGTAAATTTGGAAGATGATATTACAGATTATGTTACGGAACAAGACAAATCATATTCTACAAATTTTTCAATGAACGATCATGAGGTGAAAAATTCTTTAAGAATATTTTTTGATAATTGGTTTGGTACAGTTGAAGGCTCAGAAAGTATAAAGTTTGTTTTTTATACGAATGCAATGGTTAAAAAAGAAAAAAAGGTAGGGGTATTAAAAGATATAAAGGAACAATTGCCAGAGGAACCACTCTTAAAATTGTTAGAGGAGAAAAGATATAAAGAAGCATTTCCTTTTGTGTTGCCAGTATTTAAACATTATTATATTGAACAACATAAAAAGCATACAAAAACAATAGAAACATACGAAAAGATATTGGACACTATGGATGATATAAAGTGGCAACGATTTTTTAACTTAATTGAATGGAATTTTGGAAAACCAGATGAAAGTCAAGTGAGAATTAATATTAGTGCGCTAGTACAAAAGTTATGTATAAAGTATGATGTAAATGAAAAATATGTTGATATAATTGTTGCCAGGATTTTAGATATGGTTGAATCAAGAAAATTTGAGGAGGATTTTTTACATCGTATTGTTCATGTTGGTGAGATTAAATCAATTTTTTTAGAATTTGCCCAGGAAGCAAGGGTACAGGAAAAATTAGATCCGATGCATATAAAATGGGATAGCATTCAGTGTGATGATATAAGAAGTCTGAGAGAAAAATTTACATATGTATGTTCAACGTATAGCACAGAGGATATTGAAGATTTGGAAGAAGAATATGTAGATGGAGCTTACGAACAGAGCCAGCATCAAAATTTGAGACAAGTAAAAGCATATAATTATAGAGTTTATAAGGTGTGTTGTAAGGAGATAAAAAAATTTTTAAAAGAACATACAGATAATTTGTTACAAGATGAAATAGAAATACTACTAAATGATTTGACAGATAGTGCATATGCTCTTATGCGGGATAAGGCTCAAACATATAATGTAGCATTTGAGGACAGAGATATGATTAGGAAAACGGTCGTTATCTTATTTCAGGATTGTTATTTGGCATTAGATAGGAGGAAATCAATAAATGGATAGTAAAAAAAGAATGATGTTCATTTTAGAAGAAGATTACTATTTTATTACAATAAAGATTCTTTCTATACTTAAAGCATTAGAATGTGATAAGAAACCGTTTGAAGATTATAGAAAACTAGGGATTATATTTGAGTTTATAAAAAACGAAGATAATATGAGTTTTCTTGAAAAATTACTTAGTTATAGTTCAAATGATATTTTTGATAATGAGAGAGCAATTAAAATTTTTTGTGATTCTAGATTAGAAGTTTCTGTAATAAAGAGGGTATTGTTTTTTCTAGATAAGCAGGAGATAATTGCTTTAGCTAGAAACAAAAAGAATTGTAATATTGATGTGAATTTGAAAGGTACAACCGAACTTGATGAGTTAATTGATTTGGGTGTATTGAATGAAGATTTGCAGAGATGTAGAAATGTAAAAAGATTATTACCAAGGATTAGAAGTCTGAAATTGGATACACTTCAGAAAAAAATTTTTGGATATGATGAGGTGTCAAAATGGGAAGATTAGCTATACGCAGAGTGATTTATAATGGCGAAAAATACAGTTTTGAATCCCCATATTTAAATGATGGATTAATCATAATGGAGGGAATAAATGGTCATGGAAAAAGTACATTTATGAATCTGATTTATTATGCTTTGGGAGGGCGTGTTCAAGCATTTAATAAAAAGGATAATGATGTTGATAATAAACATAATGAAATTTACAAAGACAAAAATAATTATATTGAATTATTGATAGAAATTTGTGGTGAAGAATATGAATTGACAAGATATATAGGAGATTCTCTGATTTTTGTTGTAGGAAAAGATGAAAAAGTAATTGAGACATGTGTATCTAGAAACCAAAGTGATGATAATACTATTGTTTTTTCTGATTGGATACTGGAAAAATTAAAAGTAGAAGTGTTTGATCTTGTGCAAGGAACAAAGAGTTTTAAATTGAATTTTACAGATTTAATGCGACTTATTTATCATGATCAGTCCACAGAGGTTAGTAGGGTATATAAAGAGGCGGATAATTCTAATTTTTTATCAGATTCATTGGAAATTAGGAAAGCAATTTTTGAAGTGTTACTTGGAAAAACTTATAATGACTATTATTATATTTTAGGGCAATATAAACTGCAATTAAAAGAATTTGAAAAAGCGCAGGCAATTATGGATAGTTATGATGATTTTTTGGGTGAAATACTGGATTATGACTTAGCAAATGTAATTCATATTAAATCCATGATAGAAGAAAATCAGGAAATGATTGAAAGAGTTCAGATTGAAAGAGAAATTGCGATAGATCAAAAAAGTAATGTTGATGAAGTATGGAAAATTATTAATCAACAGAAGTCCATATTAATTGAAAGGCAAAATAGTGAAGAGGAATGGATACAGTCAAAACAATTAACATTACAATCAATTGATAAGATTGTTTATTTAATTGATGAAGCAGAAAAAGAACTGGAAGAGATAGAAAAAATACGTTTGGTTAATAAAAAACTGAAATTATTTACCCCCAATACATGTCCGTATTGTTTAAGGAAAGTAGAAAGAGAAAAAGGAAAATGTATTTGCGGTAATGATATTGCAGAAGAACAGTATGAAAAATTTTTTTATACAGATGAAGAGTATCTAGATATATTGAAAGTAAAAAAGAAAGCTATTCTGTCTCTTAATTCTTTGCTAGATAGAAAAAATGAAAGAATGCATGTAATCATCGCACATATTGAAAAAAGTAGACAAGAGATTGAAAAAATAAAGAAATTTATTGGTGAATTAACGAGGGATATTGCTTCAAATTATAATTCTGCATATATTCGACAGTTAGATGAGAGTGAAAGAGAACTTAACGGAAAGATAGTTGAGTTGCAACAGGCAGAAGAATTAGCAATTAAAAGAGAAAAACTTGTTTCTGAGGTTACACAATTAAGGAATAAAGTTGAAGGATTAAAAATAAAAGTAGAAAGCTATTTAAATGCAGCGAAAGAAGATATGTTGAATAAAAAGGAGGATTTCGATAAGATATATCTTGACTTAATGAAAAGAGCAGATGAACATTGTTTCTCAGCGTATTTGGGTGAGGATTATATGCCTCATATAAATAGTGGCTCATATAGAGAAAGGAGCGCAGCAGTTCCTAAGAGATTAATGTACTTTTTGACTTTGATGATTGAGAGTCTAAAAAATGAAGTCAATTTCCCCCGGTTTTTAATGATTGATACACCTAATAAAGAAGGGATTGATAGAGAAAATTTAATTAAAAATATTGCCTTATTAAAAGAAACAGATATTTACACTAAAGAGGGGAGTGTTCCATATCAAATTATATTAACGACAGGGATAGATACATACCCTGAGGAATTTAAGAATTTTGTATTTTATACTCTTGATGGAGATAAATATTTATTACAAGAAAACGGATAATGTGATAAAACAAATATAAGGAATATATGGTAATAAGGGGAATTACATAGCCGATTGATTTTCAAAACGAGAATCAGTCGGTTTTTTTATTGCCCAAAACCCATACATAGCCATTCTGTATTATGCAGAGTGGCTATTAAATTTTTCAGGAAAGGAGGTAAACCGTGATGTCTAAATGTAAGGTAATCGCCCTTGCAAACCAGAAAGGCGGAACGGGCAAGACCACGACTGCCGTAAACTTAGGGATAGGGCTTGCAAACGAGGGAAAGAGGGTGCTGCTTGTGGACGCTGATCCGCAGGGGGATTTGACAACCTCTTTGGGTTGGGCAGACCAGGACAATCTTTCTGTCACGCTGGCAACGCAGATGGAAAAGATTATCCGTGACGAACCGATGGAGGTGGGCGAAGGGATTTTACACCATGACGAGGGTGTAGACTTAATTCCGGCGAATATCGAGCTGTCAGGCATGGAAATCATGCTTGTAAACGCCATGAGCAGGGAGTTCACCATGAAATCCTATCTTAGCGGGTTGAAAAAGGATTATGACTATATCCTGATTGACTGTATGCCGAGTCTGGGTATGCTCACCATCAAGGCACTAATACCCCATACCCAAAGAAAGAATACATTATATAAGTTCCTAAATTGGGTATCAAAATCTCTACTAAAGCATTAATTATCTGTACCCAAAAAAAGAATACATTGTATAAGTTCCTGATTGTGGGGGTATCAGAACACTCTGCTAAGATGTTATTGTTCCTTAGCAGAGTGCTTTTTTATTTTATAATGCTCTATTAATGGTGTTAATAAATTATAACCACTTGCTATTTTCTAAGTTTTTGTACAATGTTCGCAAATTTTCTTTTAAGCTGTTTTAGCAAGGTTGTCCGTAGATTCTTTCCCTTTATATAATCCTTTTTTAACGCTGATGAGTCATCGGCATTTATTGCTGAAGGAACAGTGGCAGGAGTTTCCTTGCTTGCTGTTTCAGAACATGTATCAGGTGTTTCTGGTATGTCATTCTCCAGATATGATTTTCCATATCTATTTTCAGTAGTAAAAGGAGAGAATGATTTAAAAGGGTAATTGCTTATCATATATTCTATTGTTCCTAAATTACCATAAGGTATTTCTTTATAAAATAAGCCTTTATCCATATAAAGTTGTTCGATTTTTCGGCGGATATATGTATCTGCTTCTAAATCTTGTTCCTCACGCTTTTTGCTGTAATCCTTTGGAGCTGTTAATCTACCATGTGTGATATAGATACATTCTGCATCTTCAAAGATAGTAGAAATTTTTTCCAAATCCTCCATCCCAAAACTCCTTTTATTATTAGTATTTCTACCTGAATAATCTTTGGAGTAGGGATAAGGTGGATCTATTATAACGAGAAGGTGTTTATCCTTTGTAAACTCTTTTGCATATGTTAAGGCATTGCAGTTTTTGAATTGCACATCTTTGTAAATTTCAGAGACTTGTTCAAATTGGCAAGTAATTTCTAATAGCTCGTTCCTTCTTTTTTCGTCTCCTACCTTTGAATGACACTGTCGATAGCTGTCAGCCCAAAAGAAACCTGCCTTGTCTAATGATGAAGATTTAGGGCTTATTTGTATATTTTTATTCTCTGAATAGAAGATGCATTTCATTCGCAAATCAGCAGGTTTATCTCTCAGGCATTTAAAGAAATTTTGCTTATCTTTATCATCATCATTATATGTACAGTTTAAGCCAAAGACTGAGGCGTCAGCTGTGAGGATTCCACTTCCGCCAAATAGTTCTACGCAAGAAGTAATATTACTTGGAAGTTGTGCAAATATAGAAGCATAATGTTCTTCCCTCATCCAATTTTTGTTTCCATGAACAGGCAGGACAGGTGAATGAAGGATTTGACTTTTAGGCATTTCTATAGCATTCTTCCTTTTTATATAACAGAGAAAACCAAGGACATTCTCAAGTTTTTCTGCGGATGATTTACCGTCGTTTTCATCATGCATAAATGTGTTTATGAAAGTCTCAATTTCTGGACTTTTTCTTATAGATATATCAACTTTGTCAGATAAATCTTTGTCACTGATGTCTAATTGCAATTTAAAGAAATTAGGTCTCCACTTCTTGCTTTTTTTAGTTAGAAGTTCTATTTCTGATTTAGTCAGACTGCATATGGTTTTATACAGCTGTGTCATTGATAGCGTCTCGCCACATTCTTCCTCGTACATTGCTAAAAGCTTTTTGGAGACCCTGCAGTGGGTAGGTGTAGACCCTTTTTTGTTGCATAAATGATTCCTGTTTTCGTTTGAGTCACTTGCTATTGTTTTTTTTGACATATAAATTCCTCCTTTAATACGGGAGATATCGATTTATTTGCGTTGGTTTTCGTAAAAATAGAATTATTTATATAATAGTACGAATATTCAGACTATTTTTTTGCCCAAGCTCTCCCGCAAATGTTGAGAGATGTAGTTTTACCTCAGCGTTTAAAAAGAGAACCTCATGGTTATACGAAACCTCACGTTTTTGGATTGAACAGGTGGAGGCGAAGAAACCTCAGTGAATAGTCAGCGGATATTAGTAGGAAAGATGTAATACCATGTTTTAGGGTTCTAAAAAGCGAAATTAAGATGGGAAATATGAGAGATAATTAGTGCCTGCTGATTAAACTTGAAATGCTTGATTTTACTGACTTTTCTGGATATTTGGTATATAATATTTGCAAGGTAATGCAGATTAATCGTTCATTTTTCGTGCAGATAACCTTAGAAATATACAAGCAAGGAGTCCGATATATGTACAAATATCTTGATAAGTTACAACATTCATTCCTCGATTTTAATCAGCCATTAGGAATGCATATGAATCCCGAAAACAGATGGGTGCGTTTGGCAGAACAAATCCCATGGGATGTTTTTGAATCAAAATATGCTGAACTGTTTCCAAATGATACAGGAAATGTTGCAAAGCCTTTGCGTACGGCTCTCGGTTCATTAATTATCCAAAAGAAACTCTGTTTCTCAGACCGCGAACTTGTGGAACAGATTACAGAGAATCCATATCTGCAATACTTCATAGGGCTTCCGGGTTATCAGGAAGAACCACCGTTTGATGCAAGTACCCTTGTCCTTTTCCGGAAACGTTTGTCTCCTGAGATCATTATGGAAGCCAATGACTATATTTTGAATCAGGATGATGATAAGAAGGATCCTCCGTCAGAGGATTCTTCTGAAAAGAGGGATTATGAAAAGGACCAGGAAGATGCAGGCAATGAGGGGACATTGATCATAGATGCCACCTGTGCACCAGCTAACATCCGATATCCCCAGGATGTATCCCTTTTAAATGAAGCAAGGGAAAAACTGGAGATGATCATTTATCGGTTTTGTAAATCCTATGGACTGCCGTTGCCAAGACGTTACCGTAGAAAAGCCCGGAAAGAATATCTGTCTTTTGCGAAAGGAAAGAAACATTCCAAAAAGCAGGTGCGAAAGGCGGTAAAGAAACAGCTGTCCTATGTCCGGAGGGATCATGGATATCTGGAGAAATTCATGGAAGAGGGCTATGCGCCAGTAAAAAAGGAGATTCCGTTTTTGCTGACGATTATGAAACTGTATGAGCAACAGTTGTACATGTATGAGAACAAAACGCATACGGTCGAACACCGCATTGTAAGTATCAGCCAGCCGTGGCTGCGTCCGATCGTAAGGGGGAAAGCGAAAGCCCCGGTAGAATTTGGTGTGAAACTGGACTTAAGCATAGATGAAAAAGGGTATAGCCGGATTGAGCAGATCTCATTTGAAGCATACAATGAAAGTGTTTACCTTCAGAAAGCGGTCATGAGATACTATAACCGGACAGGACATTATCCGGAACGGATACTGGCAGATCAGATCTACCGGACGAGAGAAAACCGAAGGTTTTGTAAAAGCAAAGGGATTCGGATGTCAGGTCCAAAGCTGGGAAGGCCAGGGAAGAAAAAACAGACAAAGATAGAGAAGAAACAGGAATATCAAGACAATACGGACCGGATTGAAGTGGAGCGGGAATTCAGTGTTGAAAAACATAGTTATGGATTAGGATTAATAGTAACCAAACTGGAGGAAACACAACTCACCTCAATAGCGTTATCGGTACTTACAGCGAACCTCTTCAAAATGCAGAGGAGGATTCTCTGCGCCCTGTTAAGTCTCTTAGAAGGCTTCCCCGAAGAGATTTCGGGGAAGTTTGTAATGGTGACTTAATCAGCAGGCACTAATTAAGTGAGATTCATTGTAGGTATCCGAGTAGACGCTCAGAGTGAAAGCCATGCATGAAGTGTAGTTATTCAGAACAGAAGAAGGTGTTATGCGTAGTCAGTGATAGTATATTAAGATTGGAAAGCGTAGCAAAAGGTGAATATTAAGGAGGGAAAGCGTAGCAGAAAGATGTGTTTTTCAGAGAAAAGGTGTAGCAAATTAGGTGTGTTTTAAGGAGGAAAACCGTAGCAAAAAGATGAATATTAAGGAGGGAAAGCGTAGCAAAAAGGTGTGTTTTTAGTAGGAAAAGCGTAGCAAAAAGGTGAATATTAAGGAGGGAAAGCGTAGCAGAAAATCAGGTGATAATCTGTCAAAGTCCTCTAAAATCGGGAGTTTTGCTATAAAGATAGGCTGTATTTGAGAGTAAATAATAAGGATGAGAACGGCATGTGTCTTGAGAACTGTTATAAAGAAGATTCCCAAATAGATAAAGAGAAACTCATTAATCGGAGATAAGGAATAGAATTGCTTAGTTCATTATTTTCTGAATTAATAAAGTGACCGAAAGAATATGTTCTTTTACGGACATGGGATGTAACATGTTCAGCTATGCCTTGCTTATGAATGATATGTGAATTGTCTGAAAAGATTTTTTAAAGACTTGGCAAAGACATTAAGCCAGTGGGAATCTTGGCGGAGAATTTGGAAATGAGGGAAGTTTATAAAGCTCTTCCTAGGGCGTAACTGTAAGTTAGATGTGTTTGATTATAAGACCTTGATTTTTAAAAAGATTAAGTGAAAAGTATGAGAATGGATATAAGGCTTATTACTAGAAGAGATATGGAAAGCTGATATAAAGTTCTTATTCAGTTATATGAAAGACAGTTATGTGATGACGCTGTAAGACGTATGGATATCTGAGAGAGCTTATGGGTATGTAAAGAGAGGCTGTGGTACTTCCGGCAGAGTTCTATCTTTCTGCCTGAGAGTATATGCAAGCATTGTCTAAAGATAACGAGTAGTAACGAGTTTTGCTATCCAGGTATGGGGGTATTGGCTGAGTATTCCAGTAGATATACACTCTAACCTTTAAGATTTGCAAATGCGACGCATATGTTAGCTCAGACCAACAGTACCGACAGGGGAGACAGCCAGATGCATATAAGGGAGTTCATAATTATAATAGATAAGTTAAGGAGAGTGACGCATATGTTAGCTCAGACCAACAGTACCTGCAAGAGAACGATTAGAAGTATCCTGTCAGTATTAACCGCAGAGACAGCGGTTTACACCGCTGTCATTCCTGAGAGCCTGTCATACGAGTATGCTTTGACGAGAAGGAAGAAACTGCTTAATCAGATTGTATGTGCTGAGAAGAAAAAATATCAGGTATGTGTTGCGAGAGATACTTGAAGCAGATTTGGAGATTCTATTGAGGCGAAACAGGTATTGAGGCGGAATAAAAACAGTGGGGGTATCAGGTTTTTGCAAACCCTTAGATTACCCGCCACACACGCCCTGATTGGCTTAGATGCTTATGGACATTCTGTAACCACCCAAGCTAATACATTTATCACGTCCCCTGCTGTATGCACTGGCGCATACGGTGAAATATATAGCAGAAATGCGCTTGACTCTTTCTGTCGGCAGAGCTACAATGGACAGCAATTTAACCACGTAGGAAGGGGGAACTGGTATGAAGCTGAATGATATTTTTAAGAGTAATGATGGTTATGTAATTGCACAGATAACGATGCGTGATTCAGATGGAACTCCAAGAGACATTGAACCTAAGTCATGTTGTTTGACCTTTGAAGAAGCAGTCAGGGAACGGGAGTCATTATCAGGTATGGATGTAATTATCTGCCCGCCGTTTGGGCATGGAGATATATCTCCTGCCGAGACAGCAGATTATTTTCGCGCATATTTTGGGACAAATGCTGATGTTCTTAATCAACGTCTGTGTTAGTATGTAACCTTATGAGAAAGTGGATTGTTTAAACAGTATTCGTCACTGGTATTTTACACTGATATGTTATGTAAAATGCCAATCTGGGGGTATCTGGTATGGAGTTTTAGGGATATCCACTGGCAATGATTCAGAAAAACAGGAGATAAAATGTATGTGTTCAACTATTAACCTATCAATCAGTAATAACAGTATGTTTTATGCGATATTAAAGAGATATTTCTGTATGGCGGGGGTATCACATTCCAACGGATTAGAGATAACTGTTGCGCATAAAAGAAGCCAGTTCTGGATGCATTGCAACAACTATGGACAAGAGATTTCGTTATTTCTTAAGTCAGTATTAAATTGCACATGAGTATGAGAGAGTCTTTTATCAATCTGATAAGAGGCTCTTTTGTTTTGTAATAATGGTGATATCAGTTCAAAGATTCACACTTGCCGTAATGGTGTGGGGGTATCAGTTCCGGCAACGCCGTCTTGTATCCATAACAGCCTTCTTAAGGAGAGCAAGGGAATGTGGTATATGAATGTTTTATGATGTCTTTCAATGAAATGTAAGATATCCATACTCTTTCAAATTAAATAATGAACTTTCTGCTTCGGCAGATGTAAATTTGAAAGGAGAGGTAGATATGAGATGTAAACAGTGTTACAAAGATTATTTGGAGGTTTCTGTAGATGATGTTGAGAGGGCAGGATTTACGGAGAGGTATCCTAAGCGTAAAAGTGGGGCTACATACTATGTGAGGGATACTTGTGAGTATGCGTTAGCAAGAACAAAAAATGGCATTTTTGTAGTTCTGGATAAGGAGACCTACGAGTCTGTTAAGGATATCAGTATTTGAACAAAATCGCTGCGCGATGGCCTGCCAAG